>ERZ1292632.88-Hain-H43-01um-R2-88-length-86009-cov-7_pt1 | contig 86009 bp, 86 predicted proteins | sample MGYA00564407_ERZ1292632 | MGnify/ENA primary metagenome ERZ1292632 (study PRJEB36523, sample SAMEA6512637) | groundwater metagenome | collected 2019-01-08 | study: AquaDiva: Metagenomics assemblies of 32 groundwater samples | reverse complement strand
CACCCAAAAAACAAACGATTCTCTTTACTTTAGCCAATGCTTATTTGCAAAAAGGGATGACGGACAAAGCCACGGCCACCTTCCGCGAAGCCTACGAACTGGCTCCCGCTTTTAATCAGGCCAGAGATTATTTAATCAATGTTTATGCGGAAACCAAACGATTCGACCAATTGGTTATTTTGTGGCAAGAAAAAATCACGACAGAACCGAATAATCCCAATTACCACGGCGCGCTCGGCTTGGCTTATTTTTACAACCAGGAGACGGCTAAAGCCATTGCGGAATTTAAAAAAGTGGCCGGATTGGATCCTAAATATAAACCGGAAGCTGAGCGGGTCATCCGTGAAATTTCCGCCGGGCGGAATCCTTATCCCGACAAATAAGTTATTCACTTGAATCTATTGACAGAAGATAGAGGATAAGTATAATAGCTAGCGTGGGTGCAATGGCCCGCCTTTGGCGGATCAGAGCTCCAGAAATATAGATGTCTTGCGTAAGCCCCGCCGAAAGGCGGGGTTTGCGTGTCTAGTTGTGGTTTTATTCAGTTGTTGTATACTTGAAGAGTGTTCGTGCTGAGTCATCGCCGACGGCCGCACTCACATTAAGACATTTAGCTTTTGGAGCTCGCATCCGTCGGCGATGACTCGATGCGAACATTTATACTATGCGTTACACTTGGACTTCGGTCGCCATTCTTTTTATTTGGATTTCGGCCTCGGTTTTGATGGTCTCCAATCGTTTGCCCAATCCGGAAATCTTTTTCGTTTTTTTGATGGCTATTACCGTGATTTTGGCCCTGATTGGTTTTCGGTCTAAATAAAAATGGCTGGCCAACGGTTGTTTCTTTTTTTCGGACGGTTGATTAAAATTCAACTGGTCATTTTTCGATTATTGTTTAACTGGCGTCTCAGCCGGCCGATCCGCTTTCGGATGTTTTTTGAACAGGCTGGCGGCGCCTTTTTGAAATTGGGGCAAATTTTATCGCTGCGGCATGATTTCATTCCACCGGCTTACGCCAATGAATTACTCAACCTTTTATCGCGGGTGGAATCTTTGCCGTGGCCGAAAATGCGCGAAGTTTTTATTCAAGAAATCGGCCAGCCACCAGAAAAAATTTTCCGCCAATTTGACGATCGGCCGATCGCCTCGGCCTCAATCTCTCAAGTCTATCGCGCTCAATTTGCCAATGGCGAGCGGGTGGCGGTGAAAATCCAACGCCCGGGCATCCAAGAAGTATTTGAAACTGATTTTATGCTCGCTTCGTTTTTGGGCGGCCTGTTGTCTATTTTCCGTTTTTTTAATTCCTTGCAAATTCAGGATATTATTAGCGAATTCATTTCTGCCACGCGGCGCGAACTTGATTTTCGAGAGGAGTTGAATAATTCACTGGCGTTATCGGCGCATTCCAATGAACATCCGCAGACGATTATTCCGAAATGTTTCTCGGAATTTTCCACCGCCCGCATTCTGGTGAGCCAGTATATGGAAAATATCTTGTCGGTGGAAACGGCCCTTGCTCGACTCGCGGCTAATCCCAATTATGCCTCGGAATTAAAGACGCGAGAACAAATTGATCTCGGGGTGATGGCTTACTACTTTGTCTTTGATATTATGCGGCAGTATTTTATTGACGGTTTTTTCCATGCCGACCCGCATCCGGCCAATCTTTTTTTAGCGCCCCAGAACCATCTCGGTTATTTTGATTTCGGCATCATCGGCCGCGCCGGCGGCAACCGTTTGAATCTGCTGCGAATTGTCTATGGAATTGCCAAACGCGACCTTAATTTCTCCAGCCGCTATTTTCTCCGGTTCGCCAAAAGCGCGATTGCCGACGAAGTGGAGCTGTTCAAACGGAAAGACAAAACAACTTATGACCGTTACGCTAGAGTGCTTGAAAAATTAGAAGAGATTATGACCGATAATTTGCAAGTAGATTTGGAACAAATTCTTAAACCTTGGTATGAAGAGCAAACGCAACGCGATTATCATCATCTAACCTCCGCCATTGTTATCTCGCGAATGATTTTAAAAGCGCGTGATTACAGCATTTATCTGCCGCGGGAAATTATTATGTTTTTCCGCACCCTGATTATCGCCGATATGGTCGCCCTGCGCCTCGCGCCGGATTTCAACATTATGAAAGCGCTCAACGGTTTCTTTGACCGTTATCCGCTCGGTGTGGCGGAAGAATTAATTACTGCGAAAACTCATGAAGGCAAATTGGAAACGACGGTGGACACGACCGCGCATTTAAGTTTTGAAGAATTATTGGCGCTGAAAGAAGCCGAAACGGAGGAACTCGGTCTGGCTAAGGAACGACTGATTGATCTGATTGCCCACTACGCCGAAGATTACGAGGAGATTCGGCAATTGCTGAAAACATGATATATTGGGCGAGAAATTATAAAAAGTTTTTAAATAGTAATTATGGATAACCAGAACCTGCAACCAAATCAAACACCAACCGAACCGCCGTCAACATCGAGTCTGCCCGCCGATGAGGCTGGTGTTGACCCGCGGAGTGATATGTCGAAATCAGAATCACCGCGAACACGATGGCTCATCATTGCTGTTTTATTTCTCCTCGCGCTCGGCTTGGGCGGGTGGCTAGTGTGGCGTTACTGGAATGCCTGGAATAATTCCACTTGGCCGCCAGCCAGTACCGAACCGTTATCCGCTTCCACCACAACCTCTGTGGATACGACTGACTGGCAAACTTACCGGAATGAAAAGTATGGGTTTGAATTTCGGTATCCTGCTTCTTTATCTTATTCTGAAACTACAACCATTCCAGGAAGTATTTTTCAGGCCATTTTTGAAGACACAGGTGAGGGGGATGTGCCTACGCGCTTCATTTTACGTGTTTCTGATTCCTTGATTGCGGCTCGCGATTATTTCGGACCAGAATTACAATGGTATCCCTCTATAACTCTTGACGGGAAACCATCAACGGAAGCGAAATTTACCTCGCCGCCACCAGTCAGCGTTTTGATAATCGAGCTTGAAAATGGGATGGGACTAAGTATTTATAATGTATTACCCTTACCAAATCTTAATGAAATGATTAAAGATTCTTTCCGATTTGTCCCTATAGTCACTGAAAAAGATATAACAAATTGGAAAATTTACCGCAACGAAGAATACGGGTTTGAGTTTAAGTATCTATCCACTTGGAATGAATGTAATCTTACTACCCAGCAAAAAGCGATAACTGCCCCCCACATATTTTGTTTAACAGATACGGAAACTCTTGGTCTCAATTATCCAAAACTATTTTTTAATATTGATCGCGATTTATTCAGTAAGTATCCAAATTATGCAGCACTGAAAAACTTTTTTGCGAATTTAAAAATGGTTAGTTACCAAGGCATTGAAGCACCCCCCGTTCCCCCTGAAGAGAAAGAAACTTTGGGTGGATTCCCTTATCTGTATGTCACTGGGTTCGGCTCTGAATTTGGGACCCACAATCGGGCTTACTTTTTCCTACCCAATTCTATATTGGAAGTTTACCTTTCAATACCTGACGCATTTACTGATGAATATGATAGCGGCAAATTTCAAAATAAACTGGAGGAGTCAAAGAAAATCCTCTCCACCTTTCGGTTTTTAGAGTAGTGGTGCTAAAATAACGATATGTCGAACAGAATGAGAATAAAATCAGTCACCAATCAAATATGAAATACCCGTGGACCGCATTATCGTTGATTATTATCTGGGTGGCGACGACTTACATCGTCATTAAGAACGGCAACCTGAATGCCAATTATATTTTACTGGTTACGTTGATCGGCACGATCATCATTTCCTTCATTGGTTTCCGCACGCCGACTCTGCGAAAATAATTTGCCGCGACTGATTTGAAACAAGAAGTTATCCACACTTGGCGCGAAAAAATGATTGTGGATAGTTTTGTTTCGCGCGATAATTAGAGAGTCGTTAGTAATCGTGACGAGGTCGATCGTGATTATCAAAACTTTGTCACCAACTTAAATTTTTATGGCCAAGAAAAAAAAGGCGAAGAAAGCAAAGAAAAGCCGAAAGGGCGGCAAGAAGCGCCGCTAACTGTTTAGGAAAAAAGTTTTTTAAAAATCATCCCGATTCCACCATTCGCCAATCGGCGAAAGCGGACATTGGGATGATTTTGTGTTAGACTGCCAAAATAATGCCTATTTTTTCCAAATTTTTCGGCAATGATAACTCGCGTTATCTTAAAAAAATCACTGCGCGCTTAGTGCAAATTGATATTTTAGAATCCGTCTTGGCCAATCTCTCAACTGATGAATTAAAAAAGAAAACCGCGGAATTAAAAGCACAGCTCGGTCATAATCCATTGGCCAATGAAGCAACCATTATTCTTGACAAATTTTTACCCGAGGCTTTTGCGTTGGTGCGGGAGGCGGCTAAACGGACTCTAAATCAGCGTCATTTTCCGGTTCAATTAATGGGCGGCATTGTTTTGCACGAGGGCCGGATCGCCGAAATGAAAACTGGCGAAGGCAAGACGCTCGTCGCCACCCTCGCAACTTATTTAAATGCGCTCACTGGCCGCGGCGTTCACATCGTTACCGTCAACGATTATCTGGCTCGTCGCGATGCCGTCTGGATGGGACAAATTTATGATTGTTTGGGATTATCGGTCGGCGTCATTAACAATCAGGCTTCTTATCTTTACGATTCAAGTCATATCACTCAAACTGCCGACACGGCCCGCGATACCGCCGGCGCTTTTAAAATTGTTCATGAATTTCTTAAACCGTGTTCGCGGCGAGACGCCTACGCCGCTGACATCACTTATGGTTCAAATAATGAATTTGGTTTTGATTATTTGCGCGATCATTTGACTTATCGGCCGGAAGAAATGGTGCAACGAAAACCTCATTTTGCGATTATTGACGAAGTGGATTCAGTGTTGATTGACGAAGCGCGAACGCCGCTCATTATCTCCGCGCCGACGGCGCCGTCCGACAGTCTGTATAAAACTTTTGCGCAATTAGCCAAAGAGTTGAAACCCGACGAAGATTATACCGTTGATGAAAAACATAAAGCCGCCGTCATCACTGAAAGCGGTATTGCCAAAACTGAGAAAAAACTTGGCCTAGATAATATTTACACCGATCAGGGAATCAAATATGTTCATCATTTGGAAACGGCCGTGCGGGCGCAAGCGCTGTTTCTCCGCGATCGCGACTATGTGGTGCGCGGCGGGGAAGTGGTGATCGTGGATGAATTTACTGGCCGGCTCCAACCGGGCCGACGCTGGTCCGACGGTTTGCACCAGGCGATTGAAGCCAAAGAAGGTGTCGCGATGAAAGAAGAATCTCGCACTTACGCCAGTATCACCTTGCAAAATTATTTTAAACTCTACGAAAAACTGGCCGGGATGACCGGCACGGCGCTGACTTCGGCCGAAGAATTTCGCAAGGTCTACGGTTTGGAAGTGACCGCCGTGCCGACCAATCGACCGAACGCGCGGGTGGACCTGATTGACTTCGTGTTTCAAACTGAGGCCGGAAAATTTCGCGCCATCGTCAAAAAAATCGGTGAACTTAACCAACGCGGCCAGCCGGTGCTTGTCGGCACCGTCTCAATCGAAAAAAATGAAGCGCTCTCGCTATCTCTTCGGCAAGCCGGCATCCGCCATCGGATTTTGAATGCGAAAAATCATGAGGAAGAAGGTTTGATTATCGCCGAGGCCGGGAAAAAAGGAAGTGTGGTCATTGCGACCAATATGGCCGGCCGTGGCGTGGATATAAAATTAGGCGGCATCGCGGCCACGGTGGCGGAACAGGAAGAAATTAAACAACTCGGCGGTTTGTTTGTCCTTGGCACTGAACGTCACGAGGCGAGGCGGATTGATAACCAACTCCGCGGCCGTTCCGGCCGCCAGGGCGACCCGGGCATGACCCAATTTTTCTTGTCATTTGAAGACACCCTGACTCGCGTTTTTATCTCCGATAATGTCAAAAAAATGATTCAGCGATTCGGCTTGCCGGAGGATGAACCAATTGAACATCGTTTGGTGGCCCGCGCGGTGGAAAGCGCGCAGAAAAAAATTGAAGGCTTAAACTTTGATTTACGTCGGCAACTTTTGGAATACGATAATGTTCTGAATCATCAGCGGTCAATAGTTTATCATCGCCGCGAACAAATTTTACTGGGCGACCGGCCGACATTGCTCGTTTTACTAAAAGACTATCAACCGCCCGAATCGGTGAGTCTCGATGATTTGCGTCGCATTATGCTCGGGGCCTTAGACGCCCTCTGGGTTGATCATCTGGAAGCGATGGAATATCTAAAACAGAGTGTCCGTTTGCGCGCTTACGGTCAGCGCGATCCGTTCGTGGAATATAAGCGCGAAGGACTACAGTTATTTAAGGCGATGGAAGCGGCGATGATGGAAACCATCGCCGGTTCGGTGCGTCAAATCGTGGAAAGCGGCGACGAAAAATTAAGACAAATAAAAATACCGCCGGCGATTATTCCACCGCCAGTCGTCTCCGGCGCGGCCAAGATCGGCCGGAACGATCCCTGCCCTTGCGGCTCGGGAAAAAAATATAAAAAATGTCATGGGTGATGATTGTTTGTTTGCCAGTAAAATTAAACTTTGCTATTATCAAAAAATATGTTAAGTAAATTTATCGCCAAAAAATTAAGACAAGCGCGCTATAAGTTGTTGAAAGACGGTAGTTATTTCGGTGTAATCTCTGGAGTCAGGGGAGTGTGGTCCAATGCCAAAAATTTGGAAGATTGCAGAACTGAACTTCAAGAAGTGCTTGAAGACTGGCTATTCTTAAAATTAAAGCAAGATGAAAAAATTCCTGATTTTGAAATTAAAATTGACCGGCGAGAGTTGGTAAAAAATGCTTAAAAATATTTCGTGGCGGAAATTAGTCCAAAAATTTCGCCACTTGGGATTTTCCGGTCCTTATTCCGGCGGCCGCCATTTGTTTATGATTAAAAATGAATTGAAGGTGCGTATTCCTAACCTGCATCATGGCGATATTTCTAGACATCTGCTGGCAGAAATTTTACGCCAAGCGAATATTTCTTTGGAAAACTGGAATAAAAAATAAAAACATCATGAAAAGTAAAACAATAAAATTAGGAAAATACAGACACTATAAAGGAAAAGAATATGAGGTTATCGGTGTGGCTAAACACAGCGAGACATTTGAAGAATTAGTTGTCTATCGCGCGCTCTATGGTAAAGGTCAAATTTGGGCGCGACCGCGGAAAATGTTTTTGGAAGAAGTTGAAGTGGGTGGTAAAAAAATTCCACGGTTTAAACTTGTGGTGCGGAAAAAAGGATTAAAATAGTACGGAAAATAAACCCAAAAAGACCAAGAATTTTTCCGTTTACATTATTTGAACTAATGAATCGGTAGTTAGAAAGTCCTTCGAGCAAAACCGTTGTCGCCCCATAGATAAAGCGTTTGACCCTCTTGGAAAAGAAGGAAATAATCTGCCGAAGAATCTTCCGTCAATTTCAACGCCGACGAATAAGCGGTGCCCCAGTCATTGGTGGCGATTGTTTTATCCAGGACCCAATTCACACCGCCGTCGGCGCTCTTAAACTTAACGAGCGTCGTGAGATTGGAGGCATAAACGTCAATATTATTAGCGTCGTGAATGACCAGCTTGCCGGTCTGTTCTTTATTGGTCACATTATCAAGCGGTAAGCGATATTTATCCCAGCCCAATCCGTTATATTTGTAGAAATATTGACCCATTTCTGCGCCATAAGTACCTTCAATTACCAACAGATAAGGTTTGCTGGTGCCGTCAAAACCGATGGCCGGAGTGTAACTGTTAACGGTGTCGTTCACCAAGATCTGAGAGGCCGTCTGTTCGGTAACCGGAATGGTTACCGGCTTACCCTTGCTGTTATACCAAGTCAGACCGCGGTCTTTACTGTACATATAAAACACACCATGCGCCGAAGAATTGAAAGATTGTCCGGCGCGCTGCAAAGCGGTGGCAGTAAAGTGAATCGTTTCGTCCGGTGATTTAACAAATTGACCATACCACGAAAAAATATGTTCCGGTTCATTTTCCACATTGTCCACCAAGCCGGTAAATTGACTCCAGGTGTTGCCGACATCATTCGATTTTTTAAAACCCCAGATACCGTCCTGCCCGACAGTGCTACCGGCGCTCTCGCGGTAAAACAAGTAAATATCGCCGTTGGTGAATTGCATTGGTTGAGGATAGGTTGAATGGTTAGAAGTCGGCGATCGGCTCTCAAAGGCAGTAATATTTTCCGGATTAACCGAACGAGCATATTTTTGCGGCCATTGGAGAGAATGATGTGAACCATAAAAAACATGAATTTGTCCGGGGTTGATAACTTTATCAATCAAAATCACCGGCACGCCATGGTCATTATCACCCTCACCGACCAAATAATCAGCCGACCAATTGTTCGTGTTATGGTCGTAAGTTAAGATATAGGAATCGTAAGAATCTCCGTTGCCCTGATAGACGACATAAGTTTTGCCATTGTAATACCAAGCGCTCGGCCCGGTAAAATTCGCAATCCACGGCACGGAAGAAGAAACTTGTTCAAAGAAATCATAGGTACCGGTAGACGGATTTTCCGGCGGACAAGCGGTCGGGGCCGAAAAAGGATAAGGAGTATTTTTAAAAGCGTCCATAACGGCCGAGAGATCCAAAACAGTGATTCTCTGGTCGGGAATTTCCGGGGACATATCCACTCTTTCCAATGCCGGCGCGTTCAGCGCTCCCTTGAATGTGTCGTTGGCCGCCGTCACATCAATGATTGATACTTTGCCGTCCGGCGGCAACCATGTTGCACCGACTTTTCCGCCCGTAATATCTCCCCATCTAGCTGTAGCGATGTCCACCGGCGCCGAGAAAGTCCTTCCATCCGTCGTATAATCCACCGCGTAAGTGGTGCCCGGGAAGACGCGCGCGCCAGTAATGTTGATATATTTTGTCGGGTCCCAATCTTTGAAATAAGCGGCGCAATTCAATGAATATTTGCCGCCGCCACTCTCGGTGACCCAGCTTTTGTGGCCGGTAGTCGCCGGAAAGACGGAACTGGTTTTGACGATAACTCTAAAGGCCAGCGGCTGGCCGAGCGCTGGCGGCTTGAAAGAAAGATACCGACTCTTGGAAATATCGGGAGAAATTTCGTTAACTATTTCCGTGGAGGCGTCAGTCTTGGAAAAGGTGCTTACCCCGGAAAGAGAAGGCGGCAGAGAAGTTTCCGAGGCGATAGAAATTGTTTTAAGCGCCACCAAAACCGCTCCCAACAAAACAATCACGACAATCGGATAATTAATTTTAGTCATATAAATATTTAAATAAAATTATTTATAATAGTTTAGCAATTTACAATCCGCCTTGACTATAACCGTTATGGTCCCGCGAAACAAGACTACTTATCCCCACTAACCCAACTTAATTTAACCATCTTTGGAATCACTCGTGCTATAATTTAACCAATTAAATAAGTTAATGAAAGGCGAAGAAGGACAAAGAAATATCCTAGCGCACGTCTTTCGTTGTGAAGTCAGCTCATTTTTGAAGCGCGGTTTTGGTGTTGCCATAATAGCTGTTAGTCCCGACGTAAAGTCGGGATCCCGACCGAAGCGTCGGGACTTCTTTTTCCTTTTCCTTTTTGTTTTAAGTTTTTCACTTTTCATTCACATCGTCGATGGGCAAACCTTGCTTGCTCACGCCGCCATCAATCCGCAAATTAATTACCAGGCCAAATTAACAGACAGTTCCAATGTGGCGGTGGCCGACGGTAATTACCTTGTGCAGTTTCGTCTCTACACTTCAGCGACCAGCGCCACCACCACGGCCATCTGGGAAGAAATCCGGACGGCGACCGGCGATCGGGCGGCCGTGACCGATGGTTTATTTAGTCTAATGTTGGGCAGCACCACCCCGCTTACTAGCGTGAATTTTAATCAGACGCTTTACCTCGGAGTTGAAATTTGCGGCACTTCCAGTTTAGCCGGTTGCGACGGCGAGATGACGCCGCGAAAAATTCTCGGCGCCGTGCCGGCGGCGATGATTGCCAATGCCGTCTCCGGCAGCACGACGCCTTCATCGTTCGGCACCACCACGCCGCTCGCCAATACGCAGGTGACGATTGAAGCGACCACCACCACGGCCATCCCTTTTTCCATTCGCGCGGCGGCCAGCCAAGCCGCCAATTTATTTAACATTCAAAACTCGGCCGGCGCCGATTTACTTTATGTCTCGGCCGGCGGAGGAGTATTTGCTTCTTCCACTTTACAAGCCACCGGCCTCGCCACTCTCTATGGCGGTCTGTTGGTGAACAATGCAACCTCCACCATTACTAACTTGACGATGGTCAACGCCACCAGCACGAACGCCACGACAACTAATTTATACGCCTCAGGTAATATCACCCAATTGGGAAAATGGGAAAATCTTGAACAGGAATTAGATATGCGAATCAGCGATTGGCGCCGGAATAATTATATGATGGCTAATGTTTTAGGTATTAGTCATAAAGATGAAAATTCACAACTCGTAACTCTGTCCGCAGGAAATAATTATATTCACGGTTTAACTTTTGCTCGAGGATATATTTGGGGTGTTACAGCTACCTCTCCAGGTCGAGTGATTCGTTTTAATCCAGATAACTTAGATGATTATTCAGTCACAACTTTTGATAGCGACGGCTTTCATAATTCAGCCGTCGACTTATTATTTTCTAAAGAAAAAGATCGTTTGTATATTATATTCGGTTCGATGGTAAGGAATACAATTGTGGAAATGAACCCAGTAACTTTGTCTTACGCTGATGTAGTTAGTGATACAACCAATCCGTCCGGCACTTCAGCATCTCTGAGTAGTGACGGCAGTTTTTTATATGTTTTGACCAATACTTCCCCAACTAAGATAATAAAATATTCTCTGACGGATTTTTCTACGACAAACACAGCTTCTTTGACAGATTTGAATGGTGGTCATGCACTTAGATTTGATGGTACTAATTTATATGCTTCTAGCGCTTCCAACCCAGCTTGGATCGCCAGAATCACTCCTTCCTCTTTGGCTTATAGTTCCCAAGCGGTAGCTAGCGCCGATTCTCCTCTTACTGATGATTTAACCTTTTCCGGCGACTATGTTTATCTTGGTCCGGAAAATACGACGAGTAAAAGTATCTTAAGAGTTAATAAAAGCACTTTGGCAATTGAACATATTTACACCAATATTTCGGCTGCAAGTTATGGTGTGTTTTTTGATGGTCGTTATATAATAAGTTTGCACAATACTTCTCCCGGAACAATGGTTCGGTTGGACCCACAGACGTTGGAAGTTAAAACTTTTACCTTTCCAACCGGTGCCAATAGTCCCAACGAAGTAACCACTGACGGTCAGAGATATTTCGTTACCTTCTACCTTTCTCCCGCTCAAATTGAACGCGTCAGTATTCCGGCTTTAAATTTCGGTTATCATGTCGCCGATTTATCAAGCGGGACAGCATTTATTCTTGATTCCTCCGGCCGCGTCGGCATCGCCACGACTTCACCCAACTGGGAACTTTCCGTTGCTGGGAGAGGGTCATTTGATAATTTTGTCAGAGCTTCTTATTTCACCGCCACCTCTACGACTGTCGCTTCCACTTTTCCTTACGCGTCCACCACGGCGTTGTCCGTATCTGGCACATCATTCATCGCCAACGGCACGGCCGCCGTGCCGTCTTTTGCCTTCACTAGCGATAACGATACGGGAATTTATCGCAATACCGTTACCGGCGGATTGGATGTCGCCGATGAAGGCGTCGGGGTCGTAAGTTTCTACAATGGCGCTACTCTTTTTAACAATATCGCCTTGTCCGGTATTTCCACCTTAGGCGCCACCGGTTTGGCTACTTTATCTGGCGGCATCCTCGTCAATAACGCCACTTCCACCATCACTAATCTCGTGATGGTCAACGCCACCAGCACCAACGCCACGACGACCAACATTTATGTTTCCGGTTCGCCAACTATCGGCGGCGGTCTGGCCGTTTATTCGGCGAAAGCCACTTCCACCATTCCCAACAACACGCCGTTTGCCTGGACCATCGCCACTTCCACCACCGCCGCGCCGCTGTTCCGGATTGACTCCACTTCCGGTAGTGAGCAAGTGGTTATCGGTTCCTACACCGGCGATGTGACAATCGGCGACACCGGCATCAGTCCCAATCTAGTTTTTGTTAATAACGCGACAATTAAAGGTAACACTGGCCAGACCATCACCGTCGGCGCCGGCAGTGACATCGTCAATTTTGCGGTCAATACCGGTTTCGGCTCTAGTAGCCCATGGCGCACACTCTCGGTGGTCGGCACCGTCGCTTTTGACGGCCTGACGGCTACCAGTACTCCCGGCAACAGCCTATGTCTTTCTAATGAGGAGGAAGTTACTCTGCGCGTGGCGAATACCTGCGCCGCGGCCTCATCGCGGCGCTTTAAGCGGGATATTGAGGCGCTCTCGCCGGCCAGCGGTTTGGCGGAAGTGATGGCTATGAATCCAGTTTCTTTCAATTACACGCCGGAATATCTGGGTAGTTTTGCCGATAATCCAAACTGGAGTGGCCAATATGTCGGTTTTGTCGCCGAAGATTTACAAAAAATTGATCCGCGGTTAGTAACCATTGATGCTGACGGCCAACCGGAAACGGTGCGTTATCAGAATTTGACCGCTGTTTTAACCAAAGCCATTCAGGAATTAAATGTGAAGGTTGAAAGTTTGGCATCTACGACAGAAGATTTGCGATTATTAGCTAACGTGCCAACCGCGACCATCGCGCCAGACATTTCTTCCAGTGGTTTTTTTGATAACTTGTTCAAACGGGTCGGTGATTGGTTGGCCGATGCTACCAATGGCATCAAGAAATTTTTTGCCGCCGAGGTTCACACCGGCAAACTCTGCGTCTCTGATTCTTCGGGCGAGACTTGCATTGACAAGTCTCAACTTGACGCCATTTTACTGAATTATCCGAAAACAACTTTAGTGATTGAACCGATTATTGAGCCACCGACGGTTGAATTACCGCCGCCGGAACCAACTCCCGAACCGGAGCCAGAACCGGAAATTGAAGTTCTCACCGAAGCGCCACCGCCAGAAATACCGGCGCCAACACCGGAATCAATCCCCGAATTCCCGCCGGAAACTGGAACGCCGCCCGAGATTTCTCCCTCAATTCCGGAATCGCCGCCGGCGCTGCCGGAGTCTCCTGCGGAACCATTGCCATGATCAAACATTATTTTCTTATTCACCTTATTATCGTTATTACAGTCTTTTTTGTTTTTACATCATCAACCCACGCCTTCAAGAGAATTTTTTTAACCTCCGGCACTAGCTGGCAGGTGGTTAGCGATTGGTCAAATGTTAATACCATTGAAGTCATCGGTGCCGGCGGCGGGGGCGGCGATGCCGTCGGCGGTTCTGGCGCCGGCGGCGGGGGCGGGGGCGCTTACGCTTTTATTTCCAACATATCCAGTTTAACTATTGGCGATTCGGTAACTTATCAAGTCGGTTCCACCACTCCCCATGCATCTAATGGCGTCGACGGTTATAAAGGTGGTGATACGATGTTCAATAGTACGGCCGCAGTTTGTACCGATGGTCTGAATGTGGTTTGTGCTCAAGGTGGTGGTGGTGGTACCGTTCAACAAGCTAGTCCTCCGATAGCGGCTGGTGGCGCCGCCTCGGCCGGCATACCGGCCAGTTGCAACGGTTGTTTTTCCGGCGGCCAAGGTGGTCTTATGAATATTCTTGATGGCAGCGGTGGTGGCGGCGGAGCCGGCGGTCCGTATGGTAATGGCGGTGCCGCCGGTGACGCCGGGACTACCGGCGGCGGTGGAGGCGGTGGTGGGGGAGGAGGTAGCGCCGGTAGCGCCGGTTCAACTTCAACCGGCGGCGCCGGCGGCAATAATTTTAATGGTCAAGGCAGCGGCGCGGCCAATACCGCCGGCACGATGGGCGCCGGCGGCGGGGGAGGTAATGATCAGACTGACGCTGGCGCCGGCGGCGCCGGAACGATTGAATGGACCGCTACTGAATTTGGCGTGTTGGCCGGTAGTGGCGGCGGCGCCGGCGGCGGTGGAAACTTTGGAGGCACTTCTGGTCGTGGTGGCGACGGCGGTCTCTACGGCGGCGCCGGCGGCGGCGGAGAATATCACCCTGGTATTGGCGCCGGCGGCGTCATCGTGATTACTTATATTCCTTCCGTCGCTTCCAGCGCGCGGACAATTCGTCTCAATGGTGGTATTCGTCTAAACGGCGGTGTCCGGTTGTTGCTCAACGACCTTAATCTGAAAAATTTACTATGGGTTACCGGTTAAAAAGTTTATTGGTTATTATTTGTTTACTCGGACTGCTTGGTTTATTTTTTTTATTTTGGCCTTGGTCGTTGCGTGATAACGCGATAAAACCGATAGCGAATAACAGTGAAAAAGTAACGGTCACTACGCCTTTTTTCACCCCCAAACTTATTGGCGATAATAAACTCTATTTAAATCGTCTTTTGCGGTTCTCGGTTTTGTATCCGAAAGATTTTATTATCACTGAATACGGTCAAGGCAACACCAGCACGATGGTGTTTGAAAGCGCCGACGGCATTAAGGGTTTTCAGGTATTTGTCGTGCCCTATAACGAGCCGCAGGTCAGCGCGGAACGTTTTAAATTGGATATTCCCTCCGGAGTGAGAGAGGGAGAGGTTGAGGTGATAATCGGCGGGGTGAGAGGAACGATGTTTTACAGTCAAAACGCAATCTTGGGCGAAACGCGCGAAGTTTGGTTCATCAATCAAGGATTTTTGTATGAGGTTACGGCAAGAAAAGAGCTTGACAGTTGGTTGGCTGATATTATGAAGTCTTGGAATTTTTTACAGACTGAAGTTTAAAGGACATTAAAAGACAGAATAATCTGACTATAATCAAATCTTTTTATTTGTCCTTTATGTCCTATAGCCAATAATAATTTATTGTCTTTTATTCGCTCCGCCGACTGACGGCCGGCGGATTGATTTTATATTCAATGCTTGTTAGTTATTAAGCTAGCTTTCTAGCTCTTTTTCTATTAGTTCTTTTGACTTCGCTATTTTTTAACAATAACTATTTCTCGTCGCCAAACTCATGGTCAAAAACCACAATTATTTTTGGTGGTTTTCCACTCTAATTTTAGGGTGTCTTTTGACTGTCAGCCGAATGAGTTTAGTCTTGGCGGTAGAAACAGTTATTGTCAGCGATGTCTCTGATTCGCCACTCGTCATCAGTGATGAATTCACCGGAGAAAGTTTGGCTGTTCCGCCGGTAGTAGTGATTAATCCACCAACGACAACCACTCCACTGACTACCGGCGCCGAATCCTCATTTTTCACCCTGCCAGCAGCGGCACCGATTACTATCGTCAATTCAGTTGAACAGTCTTTTCGAACCTCGTCCGGGGCCGTTGTCCCAATTGGCGCGCTGACTTTGTCCGCGGAATCATCATTTAGAACGGCGACGACAACCGTTGCCACCACGACACCGGAAGTTCCGCCTGAACCGCCCGGTCCGGGTGGCGGCGGCGGGGGGGGCGGGGGAGGCGGAGGCGGCGGCGGGAGCGGTGGGGGTCGCCGCTTAATACCGCCGGCTATTCAACCGCCGACCGTTCTGCCGTCCTGTCCGGTCTATCTGATTAAATTCATCAAATTTGGCGCCAATAATGATCCAGTGGAAGTGCGTAAACTTCAACTCTTCTTGCGCGATTATATGGAGTTGGAAGTGCCGGTTAGTGGCATCTATGACGAGGTGACTTTTGCGGCGGTTAAAATTTTCCAGCTTCGTTATCGCGCAGCGATTTTGAAGCCGTGGGGGATTGATTATCCGACCGGTTACGTTTACATCACCACCACTCTGGCGATCAACAATCTTTATTGCGAACGCGATCCGTCTAACACTTTGGATTTGCGATCGCAATTTCCCGCTCCGCCGGCCGGCGCTGATTTTGAGGTATCCACCACGACACCGCCAGCAATTTTTCCGGAAGTCGGTTATGAATCGCCGCGCCAGCCGCCAGCCGGCGGCTGGCAGCTCGCCGCCATCGGCTTGCTGGATTTCATTCGCGCCCATCCATGGTGGTGGCTCATCTTCTTGGCGGTTTTGATTTTAATAATTTTATTCACATCAGTTCGAAAAAAAGATGACTCTGGTTAGCTTTTTATTGCTGGGAAGCATTTCCTCCCGGCAAATGGAATTGCCTAATCCGTCTTAATTTGTTAGGTTGGAATTTGGCTTGGTCTTTGGTTTAACGAAAAGGAGACTGACTGATGATGAGCTTGAGATTTCAATGGCTCGGTTTGGTTGTGTTGGTTGGCGGTTGTGGTAATTGGCCGCCACCATTGGTCGTGGATCGGGATGTGGTTGTGACGGGAGATTTGGACGTCCAAGGTGAATTCACTGCCGCGAGCGGTGAAATTGGCGGCGTGGAAATTGCTGACGATAATGTGGACATCCCCGGCGATGTTGCAATCGGCGATGATCTTAACGTTGGCGGTTCCGTGACGATTGGCGGAGGTGACGACATCGTGGTGATACCGCCGCCTCCACCCGTGCCGCCGGTTGTTCCGCCGCTGGTAATACCGCCACCAGTTGTTCCGCCTCCTTCCGTGGGCGAGTTGGAGATAACACTCGCGCCGCCCTTTGTTGGATTGGCGGAAGAAGGTTTAAGACCGATTGATTGCACCGCTTTCACGGCGGGAAATTTCGGGATTGAAGTGAAAGTAAAGATTGAAGGCGGCATCGGCCCGTTCGCGGTTCGCTTTCGGAATTATTACGGTTCCGGGACCAACCAGTCCGGCGCCGGCAGGGAATTTACCTTCGTCTTTGACGCTTCGGTGCCGACAACCGAATGTGTGAGTTCCCAAATTCGAGTAACCGATATTGGGGGTCGGGTGAGAAATCTCTTTTTCTATCTTCGGGTTGATTAGAGATTAAGGTCAACCACCCCAAGCGCCGCTGCCGATTCAAAATTTGGATTGGCAGCTTTTTATTTTGCATCTTTGAGGCGAGTGTGATAGTTTGGGAAATATCAGTTAAAAGATATAAAAATATGAGTAAAAATCTAATTTTTTCCGTTATAAGCATTTTAGCGATAATTTTGATTTTGCCGTTAATACCAAGTCTCGTCTCTGGTCAAACCGCCCTAACTGTCACCATTACTTCGCCCGCCGATAACGCCACTTTTAAAACCGGCCAAACCATTAATTTTTCCGCTGCGGTTTCGGGCGGCGCGCCGTCCTACGGTTTTCTTTGGAACTTTGGTGACGGCACCACCGGCGCCGGCGTTAATTTTACTAAAACTTACACCACGACTGGAAGTAAAACGGTCAAAATCACCGCCACTGATTTTGATGGCACTCAAGCGGTGGCGCAAATTAGCGTTAACATTGAGACTGTTACTCCGTCGCCTTCGCCGTTGACAGTTAACATTATCAATCCAACCGTTGGCCGCGAGGCGATGGTGGATGAAATGATTGATTTTTCCGCGGCCGCGACCGGCGGCAATCCACCTTATGTTTTTCACTGGGATTTCGGCGACGGCACAACTTTCAACGGCCAAACCCGCCGACAAAGTTATTCGGCCGCCGGAACGAAAACCGTTACCGTTACGGCTACCGATTTTTCCGGCGGCACGGCCACTCGCTCAATCGCTTTAAAAATCAATGCTTCCACCACGCCACCGATTCCGCCGACGACCGGTGCCTTAACGATTTCCAATATTCGCGTCACCGATATTACGACCAACAGCGCGATTGTGCGTTGGACAACCAATAATCCAGCCACCAGCCGCGTCATTTACGATATTGTTTCGCACCCCAACATCGGTTCGCAATCGGCCCCCAATTTCGGCTACGCTTCATCAACGGCAACCACTGATATTGATGCTAAAGTGACGGAACATACCGTAACCATCAATAATCTTTTGCCAAGCACAAATTATTATTTTCGAGTGATTTCCCAATAAATTTTGCCAATCCTGCTATAATTGACTGATGACTAAAACTTGGGAAATAATTTTTATCGGCGCGGTTATTCTAGCCGGACTCACGCTGTTTTTTGTTCAAATTTATTACTGATGATGGTTTTACGATTGAAGACCGATGTTGAATTGGCGCCGCTGACGACTTTTGGTATTGGCGGTCGCGCCGCCTTTTTTATTCAAGCTAAAAATCCCGACGAATTGATTGCGGCGGTTGAGTTGGCAACAGAAAAACATTGGCCCTACTTTCTGCTGGCCGGCGGGAGTAATGTGGTGTTCGACGACCGGACTTTCCGTGGCTTAGTGATTCATTTTATCCCGAAGGTGAGTCCTGGCCAGTGGCAAGGACTCACCTTGACAATGGCCGCCAATCTGCCGCTCGCGGTCCTGATCAAAACCGCCATCAATCATAAATTGGCCGGCCTGGAAATGTTATCGGGTATTCCCGGCACGGTCGGCGGCGCGATTGTTGGCAACGCCGGCGCCTACGGACAAAGTATTTCGGATCATTTGGTTCGGGTGGAGATATTCAGTTCGGATAAAAATAAACGGCAATGGTTGACCAAAAAACAATGCCAATTCGCTTATCGCGAGAGTATTTTTAAACAAGGAAAACTTGCCCGCCGGGGAGGCGGGCGGTTAATTTTGCGCGCCGAGTTTTGTTTAACTGAAGGCGATGAAAAGATGTTGGCTCAAAAATCGCGGGAGATTATTAAAATCCGTTCAAAAAAATACAGTCCCAAATTGCGTTGCCCGGGCAGTTTTTTCAAAAATGTTTTGGCGGACAAGCTTAGTCCGAAAATTTTGAAATTGATTCCGCCGGAGAAAATTATTGAGGGCAAAATTCCCGCTGGTTATCTTTTAGAACAAGTAGGCGCGAAAGGAATGCGTCAGGGCAGCATCTCAGTCGCCGATTTTCACGGTAATTTACTGATCAACGACGGCCGCGGCACTTATCGCGAGGTCATTACGCTCGCGACTAAACTGAAAAAATTAGTAAAAGATAAGTTTGGTATCATCCTTGATGAAGAGATAAGATATGCAATGAATTAACGCTTAATTGGTGTAGTTTGTGTTATGATAATCAAATAATGAACAATTATCAGCCGACTATTGGTCTGGAAATTCACGCCGAGTTGAAAACGCGGACGAAGATGTTTTGCGACTCGGCTAATGATCCGAACGAAAAACTGCCGAACGTGAATGTCTGTCCGATTTGTTTGGGCCATCCCGGGACCCTGCCGACGATCAATAAGCAGGCCATAATAAATGTTTTGCGGGTCGGTTTGGCGCTCGGCGGCCAATTAACCGAGCGCCTGGAATTTGACCGGAAGAATTATTTTTATCCGGATCTGCCCAAGGGGTATCAAATCAGCCAGTATAAAAATCCGCTGGTCGCCGGCGGCACCTTGAATGGCGTGGCGATCACGCGCGTTCATCTGGAGGAAGACACGGCGCGGTCAATTCATAACGATGATGGTGGCGGCAGTCTGATTGATTTTAACCGCGCCGGTGTACCGTTGCTGGAATTGGTCACCGAACCGGTGATTTCCAGCGCCAAACAAGCCGGCGATTTTGCCCGCGAGTTTCAATTACTGCTCCGCTATCTTGGCGCCTCGGCGGCGAATATGGAAAAAGGCGAGATGCGGGTGGAGGCGAATGTCAGCGTAAGACTTAAAACGGAAAACGAAAAAGAAAATGAAAAATTCGGGGTGAAAGTGGAGGTGAAAAATTTGAATTCTTTTCGCGCGGTGGAGCGCGCGATTGATTACGAAGTAAAGCGTCAGATTAAAATGCTGGAAGCGGGAAAGCCGGTCATTCAAGAAACGCGCGGCTGGGATGAAAATAAAGGCAAAACTTTTTCGCAAAGACAAAAAGAATCGGCTCACGATTATCGCTATTTTCCGGAGCCGGATTTGCCGCCGGTTCAGATTGGCGCTGTTCCGGAATTTAATAATCTGGCCGGAACGATTCCGGAATTGCCGTGGCAAAAACGGAAACGATTAACTCAACTCGGTTTTCTTCAGAAGCAAGATGTGGAACAGATTGTCAATGATTTTGCACTGGCGGAATTATTTGACCAAGTGGCCGTGGCCCTGGAGAAATCAGAGTTGGTTAAAACCGCCGCCAATTTTATTTTGAACGACATTGCCGGCCAGCGGCGAAAAAAACCCGATTGGCCGTTACCTACCTCGGCTCATTTGGCGGAAGTGATTCGTCGTTACCAAGCCGGGGAAATTGCTTCGCCGCAGGCGAAAAGTTCTCTCTTGAGCGGCGTGATAACAAAAGTCGCCAAAACTGAATCTTTATCCGACTTAGTTTCAAAAATCATCGCCGATAATCTTAAAGTCGTAGCCGATTTTAGGGCCGGCAAACAAGCCGCGCTACAATATTTGATCGGTCAGGGGATGAAAGAATCAAAGGGCACCGCCAATCCGAAAATTTTAGAAGATTTGTTTAAAAAGAAATGTTAAAATATAAACACTATGAAACAAGTTAGAGTCGCCATTAATGGTTTGGGTCGAATTGGGCGGGCGTTTTTGAAACTGGCAATTAAGCGACCGGAAATTAAAATCATCGCGGTGAATGATTTGGGTGACATTAACAATCTCGCCTATCTTTTGAAATATGACAGCGCCTATGGCCGATCGGGCCTCGCGATTGAAGTGAAGGACGGCAAACTTTGGGTGGAAAATCAACCGCTAATTTTTTTGCAAGAAAAAGAACCGGCGCATTTGCCGTGGCGTGATTTGCAGATTGATGTGGTGGTGGAGGCCACCGGCCGATTTGAAAATTACGAAGCGGCGAAAACTCATCTGGAAGCCGGCGCGCGCAAAGTGGTGGTCTCGGCGCCGGTGAAAGGCGAGCCGCCGCCCGGTATTCCGGGCGCGACGGTGCTGATGGGAATCAACGAAGACAAGTTGGCGATTTGCCAAATTACTTCTAACGCTTCCTGCACCACGAATTCGGCCAGTCCGGTGATTCAAATTTTACACGACGCGCTTGGGATTGATAAAGCGATTTTGAATACCGTTCACGGTTATACCGCGACGCAGAAATTAGTGGACGCGCCGGATGCTCGTGATTTCCGCCGCGGCCGGGCCGCGGCGGTCAATATCGTGCCGTCCACCACCGGTGCGGCGATTTCCGTGACGCAGGCCATTCCGGCGCTTAAAGATAAATTTGACGGTATTGCCATTCGCGTGCCAGTGATCGCCGGTTCCATCGCCGATATTACTTTCATTGCCAAACGACCGACCTCGGTGGAAGAAGTGAATCGAATTTTGAAACAAGCCACGGCTCTGCCGCGCTGGAAAAATATTTTTTCGGTGACGGAAGAACCGCTGGTTTCGTCAGACATTATTGACAGTCCCTACGCCTCGCTCGCCGATTTGGCTCTGACCAAAGTCGTCGGCGGTAATCTGGTCAAAGTCATGGTCTGGTATGATAACGAGGTCGGTTACACTCATACATTAGTGGAACATGTAATTAAGACGGGACAACATTAAGAAAATAATGAAAATTTTTCTTGGCGCCGATCATGCGGGGTTTGAATTGAAGGAGAAAATTAAAGTCTTTTTGCGCGAATCGGGATATCAGGTAGCCGACGAGGGGGCGTTTGAACTTAATCCCAATGATGATTATCCGGATTTTATTGAAATTGTGGCCAAGATGGTGGCGAGCGATCCGGACAGTCGCGGAATTATTTTTGGCGGTTCGGGACAGGGCGAGGCGGCTTGCGCCAATCGGTTTAAACATGTGCGCGCCACCGTCTGGTATGGCGGGACGGAAGAAATTTTAAAATTGTCCCGCGCGCACAATAATGCCAATATTTTATCCATGGCCGCGCGCTTGGTTGATGAAGCTGCGGCGAAACGGGCGATTAAATTATGGCTGGAAACTCCATTCTCCGGCGAAGATCGCCACATTCGGCGGATCGCCAAACTGGATTATAATTTAAAGGCCGATCCGGAATTTTAAATTATGGCTGAAATTATCCCGGCAATTATTGGCCGAAATTTCGCCGAAGTCGTGAATAAAATCCGTCTGGTGGAAAACGCGGTCAATTGGGTACACCTTGATATTATGGACGGTTCTTTAACTCCAAACTCAAGTTGGCGGACACCGGAAGATCTGGAGTCTCTCAACGGTAAAACCAGAATTGAAATTCATTTGATGATTGATAAACCAGAAGAAGTTTTACCAGTTTGGCTTAAAGTGGCCGACCGACTGCTTGTTCACATTGAGGTTGCCGATCAACTTGAGGAAATTGCCGCCGCCTTTACCGGTTTGCCGGTAGAGTTAGGTTTGGCGCTTAAGTTGGAAACACCGATTTCCAAAATTGAATCACTGATTAAACAAGCGCGAGTAATTCATCTGATGAGTATTGCCAAAATTGGCGAGCAGGGTCAACCGTTTGACGAGCAAGTGTTGGAAAAAATTGAGTACTTACGCGCTTTGTCGCCCGATGTTACAATTCAAGTGGACGGCGGAATCAATTTACAAACCGCCCCGCTCGTTCTTGCGGCCGGCGCGAACAATCTAATTGTCGGTTCGGCCCTCTGGCAATCGTCCGACCCCGTTGTTTCTTTTAAAGCTTTTGAAGCTCTTCTAGAAGCTAAAAGCTAGAAATTATTCTTATGCACTTACACGACGACAAAATAAAATTTCTGGAACAGACAGCCAATCAAATACGGCAGTCAATCATTGAAATGCTGGTTGAAGCCGGTTCCGGCCATACCGCCGGACCGCTCGGGATGACCGATATTTTCACCGCGCTTTATTTTCATTTATTGAAACATGACCCGAAAAATCCGACTTGGCCCGAACGCGATCGCTTGATTTTGTCCAACGGCCACATTTGTCCGGTGCTTTACGCCACTTTGGCTCAGGCTGGTTATTTCCCGTTGACGGAATTAAAAACTCTGCGCAAATTCGGTTCGCGTCTGCAGGGGCATCCGCACCGCGATTGGTTGCCGCTGCTGGAAACAAGTTCGGGGCCGCTCGGGGCCGGTTTGTCGCAAGCCGTGGGTATGGCGCTGGCGGAAAAAATTGATCATGGTCGGGCCTCAAGCAAATTTTTTTACTGTTTGATGTCCGACGGCGAACTGGACGCCGGCAATTCTTGGGAGGCGATTCTGCTCGCCGGTCGCGAAGGTTTTCATAATTTGATTGTCATTATTGATCGCAACAACATTCAGATTGACGGTTTTACGGAAGATGTCTTGCCGCTGGAATCTTTACGCGCGAAATTCGAGGCGTTTAATTGGCAGGTGTTGGAAATTGACGGGCATAATTTTGAAGAGATTAACGACGCGGTCGGCGAAGCCAAAGCGGTGTTTGGTAAGCCGACGGTAATCATCGCGCACACGATTCCGGGCAAAGGTGTTGGCGCGTTTGAACGGCGTTACGAATGGCACGGCCGGCCGCCGACCCGCGCCGAAGGCGCGGCGGCCATCAACGAACTCCGCACCCTCTGGGGCCGCATCCAAAGCGAACATGAGTGATTTTTAATTCTTAATAAAAAATAACGATTAATATTAAGTAAAAGCGATAGCCGCTACTTGCTATAGATATTAATAATTTAAGTTTATAATCCGAAATGTAATTTCAGTTCCGCTTCGTTAGTTGGTTTATTAAGTTCGGCATATCTCACATAAGACCTAATTTCAAAAAATTCGGTTAGAAAATCAATTTCATCTCGGCAGGGAAAGGGAAAGATGAAGACCGATTTTTGCCATTCGTAAAAACCGAGCTCTTTAAGTTTCTCTCGCAGTGCTTCTCTGGCCGGTTTCTTTTTCTCGGGAATATCATATAACACCACTTGCCAATGGCCGTTCCAATGTGACAGTTTTGGCAAAATGAGTTGATCAATTTTAAAGTGCAAAATCCGATTTTTACCTTGCTCGCTTAAAATAATTTTGGTATTACCATCGCCATCTTCATAGTATTCAATTAGACGATCATGATAAAATTCGCGCAAACACTGATAAAGATATTGTCGATTAATCCCTGCCCATTCTCTGATGGCTCGTTGGATAATTTTTACTTGCTGACCGATGGTGGATTGGTGTAAACCCAAAACTAAACCGGTGGCCAAGAGCAGGAGAATTTTTTGTTTAATCGGACTATAAATTCGCTTTTGTCGTTTCTTCATTTGGACAATAGTAGCAAGTAACCGCTATCGCATCTACTTGCTATGGGTGTGGATAAGCTTGTTTTAGTGGATTATGTGGTAAAATAGAAAGTGAACATGAATAAAAAAATACGGAATTATCTTATTTTCAGTGTAATTTTTGTAGTCATCTTTTTTTCTTTAACCGCGTACATAAAGAGTGCTGGGTGTGTTGGAATAGGGTTCAACTTGCTTATTCAACCAATTATAGCAGTATGGGTAATCGTAACGAGTGTAATTTTATTACCATCGAATAGACTACCATCATCTACGCGGTTCTTATTGATAATTTTATCGTCCGTTATTATTTTTTTCTTTATAAGAGGAATGTCTTTATCAATTTTCTTTGATGCGGATTCTCTTAATGATGGTTGCCATTTTGGCCCATAATTATGCTCAACCCGGCGCAAAAGTTGAATCCAAAAGTTTTTGATCTGAATGTGGAACAAGTGCCGATTCGGAAGGGTTTTGGCGAAGGTTTGGTAATGGCGGCCGAGAAGGATGAGCGCATAGTGGGCTTGTGCGCCGACTTGACCGAGTCCACGCAAATGCATTTGTTTAAAAATAAATTTCCGCACCGGTTTGTGGAAATCGGCGTGGCCGAACAAAATCTGGCGGCAGTCGCTTCCGGACTGGCGACAATGGGAAAAATTCCCTTTATTTCTTCTTACGCCATATTCAGTCCCGGTCGAAATTGGGAACAAATTCGGACGACGATTTGTTATAACAATCAAAATGTAAAAATTGTTGGTTCGCATGCTGGCGTCTCGGTTGGTCCCGACGGCGGCACGCATCAGGCGCTTGAAGACCTCGCACTCATGCGCGTGATTCCACGTTTGACGGTCGTGGCGCCGGCCGATGCCCTTGAGGCGAAAAAAGCCACCATCGCTCTCGCTAAACATCCCGGCCCGGTTTATCTGCGGCTGGCGAGAGAAAAGACGGCGATTCTGACGACGGAAGATTCGCCGTTCACCATCGGTCAAGCCAATGTTCTAATTGATCCGATTGCTCCAGAGGTGGTAATTATCGCCTGCGGCGCGCTGGTTTATAACGCGCTCCTAGCGGCAAAAAGATTATTGAAAGAAAAAATTGAAGCGACAGTAATTAATAATCACACCATTAAACCGCTTGATACTTTAACAATTTTGAAACAAATTAAACGCGCTGGCGCCGTCGTCACGATTGAAGAACACCAAAAAGCTGGCGGTTTAGGCGGCGCGATTGCCGAATTACTGGCCGCCGAATTGCCGACCCCGCTGGAGTTTATTGGCGTAGCCGATGAGTTTGGTCAATCCGGCACGGCCGCCGAACTCATTGAACATTATAATTTAGGCACCGACGCAATCATTGAGGCGGTAAAAAAAGTTCTTCGGAGAAAAAAATAAATTTTATTTTTTTTATTTCATAATTTGACTTATGAAAAAATACAATCACCGGACGATTGAAAAAAAGTGGCAGAAGGTTTGGACTGAAAAAAATCTTTATCGCACCAATTTAAAATCGCGCCGAAAAAAATATTATTGTCTGGTAGAATTTCCGTATCCCTCCGGCGAAGGTTTGCATGTCGGCCATATTCGCAGTTATACCGCGCTGGATGTGATTGCCCGTAAGCGGCGCGCCGAGGGGTTTGAAGTGCTTTATCCGATGGGTTGGGACGCTTTTGGTTTGCCGACGGAAAATTATGCCATCAAAACCGGCCAGCCGCCGGCGGTGATTACCAAACGCAATGTCAACCGTTATCGAAAACAATTACAAGAACTCGGTTTCTCTTTTGATTGGTCGCGCGAAATTAACACCGCCGACCCAAATTATTACGGTTTGACTCAATGGCTGTTTTTGCAATTGTTTAAAGCCGGTCTGGCTTATAAAGCGAAAATGCCGATCAATTGGTGTCCGAAAGATAAAATCGGTTTAGCCAATGAGGAAGTCGTCGCCGGTCGCTGTGAACGTTGCGGTACACCCGTGGAACAGCGGGAAAAAGACCAATGGCTCTTGGCGATCACCAAATACGCCGACCAACTGGATCGCGATTTGGATCTGGTGGATTATCCGCCGCCGGTCAAAATCCAACAACGGAATTGGATCGGTCGCGCCGAAGGCGCGAAGGTGAAATTTGGCAATATTGAAGTTTTCACCACGCGACCGGAAACGATTTTCGGCGCGACTTTTATCGCCCGTCACGGCGCGGCGGATCGCTTCACCGGCGAGTATGCGATTAATCCAGCCAATCAAGAAAAAATTCCGGTGTGGGAAGCCGAATATGTAATGGAAGGAGTAGGCACCGGCGCGATTATGGGCGTGCCGACGCACGACGAGCGCGATCGCGCCTTCGCCGAAAAATACAATTTACCGATTCGCGAAGCGCCGTTGGCCGATGAAATTTTATTGAAAAAAATTGGCGCTCGTCCGATGACCACTTACAAACTTCATGACTGGATTTTTTCGCGACAACGGTATTGGGGAGAACCGATTCCACTCGTGTTTTGCGAAAAACATAATTGGGTGCCGGTGTCGAATAAAGATTTGCCGGTCAAATTGCCGCCGCTAAAAAAATATGCGCCAACCGACACCGGCGAATCGCCGCTGGCGTCAATTGAGTCTTGGGTTAAAACGAAATGTCCGCTTTGCGGCGGCCCGGCCCGCCGCGAAACCGACACGATGCCCAACTGGGCCGGCTCATCTTGGTATTATCTCGCCTATTTAATTAAGAACCTTAAAACTAACACCTATAACCTAAAAGCTAAAAGCTTGTTTAAACACTGGTTGCCCGTTGACTGGTATAACGGCGGTTTGGAACACACCACTCTTCATCTTTTATATTCGCGTTTTTGGCACAAAGCGCTTTATGACTTGAAATTAGTGCCGACAAAAGAACCTTACGGCAAACGCACTTCGCACGGTTTGGTCTTGGCGGCCAACGGCGAAAAAATGTCCAAGTCGCGGGGAAATGTCGTTAATCCTGATGAATTAATACGCCGTTTCGGCGCGGATGCCTTGCGTCTTTATGAAATGTTTATGGGGCCATTTGACCAAGCAATCGGCTGGAAGGAAAACGGTTTGGTCGGCGCGCGGCGGTTTTTGGACCGAGTCTGGCGATTAGCAGTCAGTTCAAAGTTCAAAGTTCAAAGTTCAAAGTTAAATTCCGATCTTCAATTTTTAGTTCAGCAAACGATCAAAAAAGTGACGGACGACATTGAGCAGATGAAATTTAACACCGCCATCTCGGCCCTAATGATTTTGCTTAATCATTTTGAAAAAACACCGGCGATACCGTTGGCCGTCGCCAAAACTTTTTTGAAATTATTATCACCTTTCGCGCCGCACTTGGCGGAGGAATTCTGGGTTAAATTGAGTGAAAAAAAATCCATTCATCTGGCGCCCTGGCCGCACTTAATCAAGACCGAGCCGCGTTGGGCGGCGATGGTGAAAATCGTCGTTCAAATCAACGGCAAGGTTCGCGATATTTTAGAAGCGCCAGCCGGTCTGACGGAAGAAAAAATTAAAAACTTGGCGCTGGGAAAAGAGAAAATTCAACTGTGGTTAAAAGGGAAAAATATTCAACGCACAATCATCGTGCCGAATCGACTGATTAACATTGTGCTTGATCAGTAAGTGAAATTAGGGTAGTATTCTCCGTAGAGTCCGTTTTGTTCCTTGATTTCCTTGTTTTTTAGGAAGGACTAGAAATGGCAAAACCGCCAATTGATGGATCCAGTAAACGTTTGCCGCCGCGCGACGAGAAACGAGCGGCCCGCCGCAGCGTCAAGCGGAGTTTAGCGTCTCTCCGTGGTCGCGGTGTTAGCGGTGATGTTAACGTTAAAGAAGCGCGGCCCGAGAAGATTGAGGCGGTCAAAAGGAAAATTATGGCCGGACAGGAAGAAAAACCAGCAGTTGTCAATGCAACCGTCGATATCATCGCAGAACTTTTCGGATAAACCCCCGATCGGACCATTAGCCCCACTAACTGTAAAGTTATGCTGGGGCTTTTTTCTTGACTCTAAATGAGTGAGATGATATAAATAAAACAAGACTTCGTTATCAAAAGTAAATTATTAATTTATATGGCTAAAAATAACAACATTTCTTTCAAGCCGGAAGCGGTGACGCGCTTACTTCTTTCGTCGTTGCCGGAGCGGGCGAGAGACATTATTAAAAAACGTTTTGGTTTGGAACAAGAAGACCGTTTGACCCTTGATGCTATTGGCAAGAAGTATGGCATCACGCGCGAACGAGTTCGACAGATTGAAGATTTTTCCCTCAAAGCGATTCGTCGTTCAGGTGAGTTCGCAAACGCCGCCAGCGTTTTTGCCGAGTTGCATCGCGTCCTGGAAGATTACGGTGGGATCGTCCATGAACGGGAATTTTTGAAATATCTTGACGATAACGAAGTCAACCAAAACAATTTTCATTTCTTGCTCGTTTTGGGCAATGAATTTACCAAACTGAAAGAAGACGACGAATTTCATCATCGCTGGTCAATTGACGAAACTTTGACTGAGCGAGTGCATACGGCGTTGCGACGCGTCGCCGAGGAGCTTGACGAAAATGATTTGCTGTCGGAAGAAGAGATGATCAAGCGGATGCTTGACGCCATTGATGAACGGGCGCGCGATGAAGCCTTGCTCAACAAGGCGCGCCGCTGGCTCTATATTTCTAAACAACTCGGTCTTAATCCGGTCGGTGAATGGGGGCTGGCCGATTCGCCGAACATCCGCGTCCGCGGCGTCCGCGATTACGCTTTTTTGGTATTGCGCCGAGAAGGTTCACCGATGCATTTTATGGAAGTGGCAAAAACCATTAGCGGTTCATTTAACCGGTCGGCAAATCCGGCGACTTGCCATAATGAATTGATCAAAGACAAACGGTTTGTGTTGGTCGGCCGCGGAATGTACGCGCTCACCGAATGGGGTTACCGGCCCGGCATCGTCCGCGAAGTGGTGGAAGGCATTCTCAAAGAACACGGCCCGTTGACCGAAGAGGAAGTTTTGGCGCGCGTGCTCAAGGAACGTTACGTCAAATCAAACACCATTCTCATCAATCTCAAAAACCCCGATTATTTCAAAAAAGACAAACAAGGACGATACCTGGTGGCGTAATTATTAGGATGCAATGCTGGGAGGCGTTGCCTCCCAGCAGAAGTCCCAGTAGAATAAAAAGTAATTTTGTTGCACTCGATAATGACATCGTATATACTGACAATATGACCACACAAATGATTTTTAGGATTGACAGTAAATTAAAACAAGCCGCCAAACGGCAAGCGAAAAAACAAGGGATTACTTTAAGCGATTTATACAAGCAAACGACAAAATCTTTTGTCGCCGGTGAGTTGGCGGTGACAATTACTCCCACTGTGTCTGCAACTTCGCTTGAAATACCAAATGCTCGAACAGCTCGCTCGCTCAGAGCAATATTAAAAGATGTTAAATTGGGACGCAATTTATCTCCAAGTTTCGATAACGCGAAAGACGCCATTGCTTATTTGAAAAAACATGCGGGTTGATTATCACAGAAATTTCATAAAAAATCTTGTCAAACTCCCGTTAAATATTCGCCAAACTTTTCATCGGAAATTAAAAGTCTTTATAGAAAATAAATTTAATCAGATTCTTGATAATCATCAATTACATGGTGAGTTTTTAGGTTGCCGAAGCATCAATATCACGGGCGATTATCGAGCAATTTTTGTGGAAGATAACGATGTCGCCACTTTTCTAAGAATCGGCACCCACCATCAATTATTTGGTAGATAATCATTGCCCTACCTTTTGCATTCCGATTGGTTTATAATTGAGCCATGGTGGTTCAAGTGACGCAATTCATCAATCAAACTTTTTTCTTGACGCTGGAAACCATCGTCAAAACAGCGCCGTGGTGGCTGCCGGTCGCGCTGATTTATTTTGTCATCCGGTTGTGGTTTTACTACCAACGTTCAAAATTCATCAACAGTTTGCAATGGACGATATTGGAGATCAAGATTCCGCGTGAGATCTTAAAGTCGCCGAAGGCGATGGAAGTGGTAAACGGCATCTTTTTCCAAACTTATGACGGCAACCAACTGGATAAAATTTTCCGCGGCTTTGTCCGCGCCTGGTTTTCGTTGGAATTGGTTTCGCTTGGCGGCGAAGTTCATTTTTATATCCGCACTCAAAAATTTTTCCGAAATTTATTGGAAGCCCAAATTTATTCGCAGTATCCGGAAGTGGAAGTTTATGAAGTGGAGGATTATGTTAATAACCTCCCGCCTTACGGCACACCTAATTCCGGCTGGCTGATGTGGGGGACGGAATTCAAATTTACCAAAGAAGATGCTTATCCCATTAAAACTTATGTTGACTACGGTTTGGATGATAATCCAAAAGAAGAATTTAAAGTTGATCCGATTACGCCGGTGTTGGAATTTTTAGGTTCGCTCAAGCCGTCCGAGCAAGTTTGGATTCAAATTTTAGTGATGTCCACAATGAAACGGTTTAAAAAACCGGGCGCTTGGTTCAAAAAACAAGATTGGCGGGCCGATTCAGAAGCGTTGATCGGCAGATTAATGAAACGAGATAAATTGAAAGAATTAGGCCAAGCCGCCACTTTAGCCGACGCGATTTTGTCACCGGGTGAACGGGAAGTGATTGCGGCCGTCGAGCGCAGTGTGTCCAAAATCGGTTTTGATTGCGGTATGCGGGCGGTTTATTTGGCCAAAGAGGGTTCGTACGACGCCGCGCGCGTGGTCGGTTTGATTAACTCGGTGCGCCAATATAGTTCACTTCATCTGAATGGTTTTACAACAACTAATCGGACAACCATTGATTATCCGTGGCAGGATTTTCGCGGACTGCGGATTGAACATTTGAAACGACGAATGTTTGACGCCTATCGCCGGCGCGCCTGGTTCCATCCGCCGCATCAACGCCGGCCGTTCGTTTTGAACGGCGAGGAGTTGGCGACGATTTATCATTTCCCCGGCCAGGTGGCGGCCACGCCGACTTTGCAAAAAATTGAATCAAAAAAGAGCGAGCCGCCGGTGGATTTGCCGCTTTAGCTTTAATTTATGTCTAAAAAACAACGATGGTTTTTCGGGGTGTTGGCCGGACTAATCATTCTCTGGGGCGCGCTGTTTGCCCCGCCGGTTTCGTCTCCGGCCGATCAACTTATTACTCTCACCGCCGGCCAAAGTGTGACCGAAGTCAGTCTTGACTTGGCGGAAACAAAAATCATCAAATGGCCGTTTATTTTTCGTCTGGCGATATTTTTTACCAGCCGGCAGAATTTAGTCGTCGCCGGTGATTATCATTTTTCCCAACCGGTTAATGTTTGGCGCGTGGCCTGGCGCCTCGCGCGCGGCGAGTATGATTTAACCTCAATTAAAGTTACCTTGCCGGAAGGCGTCGCCGTTAAAGAGATGGCGGAAATTTTAACCGCGGCTTTACCTAAATTTGATACCGCGACCTTTACGGCCGCGGCTTTGCCGTTGGAGGGCCGGCTTTTTCCGGACACTTATTTTTTCCAGCCGACGGTCACGGCGGCGGAAGTGATTAAACGGCTGCAAACAAATTTTCAAGAAAAAATTGAACCACTGGCGCCGATGTTGGCTGAATCCGGCCGGACATTGGAACAAATAATCATTATGGCTTCGCTGGTGGAAAAAGAAGCGGCGACGCCGGCGACGCGCCAGACCATCGCCGGCATTCTCTGGAAACGTTTGGATACCGGCATGCCGCTTCAGGTTGATGCCGTTTTTCCCTACATCATTGATAAAAATACTTTTGAAGTTAATCGCCGCGATCTGGCGACTTCCTCGCCCTATAACACTTATCGTTTCCGCGGTTTGCCGGAAGGGCCGATCACTAATCCCGGACTGGCGGCCATTACCGCCGTTTTAAACCCGATTGAAACTGATTATTGGTATTACCTTTCCGATTATTCCGGCCAAATCCATTACGCCGCGGACTTTGATGCCCATCGCGCGAATAAGGCCAGATATTTGCCTTAACCTTGACACCTTAGTCAATAATATGCTAGCTGTATAACTAACTGGAAAGATGGTCTTTCCGGTAGGTTCTTTGACAATTTTTTTAGGGAGGCACAGTATGAAAGTGATGCGTTTTACGGTAAAGAGCTTGTCTCCGGGCATGCTTCAGGATCCCTCAACCGCCGAACTGCTTGAGAATTTACGGCTCGGCAATCGGCCGCAAAAACGGACAGACTGGACAGTGGAAGAGGAATGCGGTACTAAATTTTATCGGTCGGAAACCGGCCGAATGGGTGTGCCGGTCCACTGCCTTATCGCTTGTTTCGTGGACGCTGGCCGTCATGTCAAAGTCGGTAAAAAGCAGATTTCCACGGCCGAGAGTACGATTCTGTTTGACTTCTTGGAATTCCCGGAGGACTTCTGTGAGTTCCTTGATGGCGACGACAAAGGCAACGTTCCGTGGCGGCCGTTTTTATCCAAGGGCAACCTGAAAAACAAGGGGACCAAGACCGCGGTCTGTTTGACACGACCCCGTATTGCCCACTGGCGCATGCGGTTCTCGGTTATTTTTGACGATCTCCGCGGCGTGACCGAAGATACAGTCATCAAACTGGTGGAGACCGCCGGGCGCAAGGCCGGCCTCGGTAATTGGCGGCCGAACACCAAAGGTCGCTTCGGTCGCTTCACGATTGAGAAGTTGGAAACCGCGCCGGTCAAGCGGGCAGTGGAGGAGATGGCCAAGGTGGAGTACACCGAGGCCGACGCGCCGAAGGAAATGCTAGAGCTGGTGACGGCTTGACGGTTACCGTGATTACCGTGGCGTAGAGCACCGCATAATCGCGTAGGGTATAGCACTTTTCCGCTGGCTTTAATGCCTTTCCGTTCCGGGCGTCCCGATGTTCATCGGGACGCTTTTTTTGTTGAAACAAGACCAAATGGCAAGGGTAACCCTTGCCATTGACGGAAAATTGATTTTGTGTATTATTAAAAACAGAAGGGAGGTCTTTGATGTTAAAACAAGACAAACGGTATCGCGGCGAGAATGCCGTGCATGTGCATTGGCATCCTAAACTCGGACGGCACAAGACGGTTATCAAGGGCGCCGTTGAGCTAGTGAACGGGCTTTTGGCTGACCCGCGAGTAATCCGGGTTAATCTTGACCAGATGCGTTCGCTTTGGCCGCCGCGCAATGAAGAGTGGTTCCGCGTGGAAGTACTCACGAGCAAAAAACCGGGATTCAAAATGGTTGTGATGGACGGCCGAGCAGTACAGTTCCTCACTGTGGAGACAGAAACAAAAGATGATGCTGAGAGACTTATCGCTACAGTTGGCTCCAGTTCAATTCCGTGTCTTACTGTAAAATAAAGCCGGCCGCAGTGCAGTACCGAGCGTCTCACCGGCGGCGGGACGCTATTACTTTTCAGTGTCGCAGATTCGAGTTGAGCGTAGCGTGCTTGCGTAGCGCGAAGTTCGCTTCGGTCGAATCCTCTACCGAGCGGTGATTAGCAATAATCACTGCTGATTTTTCCGGCCCAGCTTAGCAGACTTAAACAGCGTGGAGTTGAGTAAGTTTGAGCATCGTGCCAAGCGCCCAGTTATCAGCGGGGCGCTAGTCATTCCCGCAAAGTTAACTCCGGTAGGGTGCACTTCAGCAAATCATCGTTTTGTTCATTACCGAGCCGCTGTTCGTCATTGGTTTGACGGCGAGCGGCTTTTTGTTTAAGATGAAATTATGCTTAAAACCTTTCAATTCCCCGTTCCTATTTTTATTAATCGCGAAGGTAAATGGTTCGTCGCCGAGTGCTCGATTTTGAATCTGGCCACTCAAGGCAGAACGGAAAAAGAAGTAAAAGAGAATATGAAAGATTTGATTGCAGATTATCTTCGAGACGAGGATACGCCAAAGAATTTTCTAAAGCAGTTTCAATCACCGACTCTGACCTATATTCCTGTTCCGGTACCGGCGAGTTTGCTGTAAATGGCGAAATTAAACCCGTTGCCGCAGAAGGCCGTTATTAAAATTTTGGAAGATAATGGTTTCCGACAGGTTCGTTCCGGCAAACATCTCACTTTCAAAAAAGAAACGACTGATGAAAAAATTTTAACCACTTGGGTACCACAGCACCGCGAAGTGACAGTCTTCGTAATCAAATACATCATCCGCCAAACAGAAAAGCCGAAAGCGGAATTTGAAACTTGACCCCCGGCGGCTTTTTTGTTAGCATTATGATAGTAATATTGATCTTTCCGGCGTCGCGCTTTCGTTGATTTCTTTTTATTTTTGCCGTGGTGCGCCGTCAGGTTGCGTACTCTTCGGTTCGTTACTCCAGAGTTTAATGACGAACATCAAGAATCTTCTTGATGTTATCTCTATGCTCCGCCGTATCGCAATCCACTGTGGAACTAAGTAAACCAATCTAGTGTCCACTGCCGAGCGCCAAGTCTGGCAAAGATCTGGCGCTATCATCTTTAAAGTCCAGCAGAATTGGGTCCAGTTTGCTCGAGTCCAGCATAGTCCGGTGTCGAGCGGCCAGTTTTGAAGAAAAATCGGCCGCTAATCATTGCAATTTAGTAAAGCAGAGTTCCCTAGAGTTCCCCAGTCTGCCCCCGAGTTCTTTTTCGCACCGAGCGTCCCGATGTTCATCGGGGCGCTTTTTGTTTGACAAAAAATATCAGATATGTTAGCCATAGCAACGGTAAGGTCTTTGAAATTCTCTGCATCGTGTAGAGAAAAGGCCGAAATGCACCATCTGGAACATCGGAGAATGAATCATGGGGAAAATCAGTTTGTCTGTTTTGCGGAATCATTTCCCCCAAATGGGGAAGTATCGGTCGGTTTGGCCCGACCAAGACAAGATGCTGGAGTTTGTGGCCAAAAACGGCTCGGCGATTATTGAATCGCCGACCGGCTCGGGTAAAACCGCCGTGCAGTACGCCATTGCCAAAGCGGCCGAAAGCGAAGGTCACAAGCCGGTCTTTTTAATCGTCCCGAACAAAACAGTTTTGGACCAAACGGCGAGAGAGTTCCCCGGCGCGTTTAAGGTCGCTTTGGGACGGAATGAGCATCCCTGTCTCTATTATCACGCTGATAAGGAAGAGCTCACGCCGAAGTATGTCGAGGAACTTTATGCCGACCCGGAAGCTATTAAGGCCGACGAGATTCCCTGCTCATTTCTCCGCGACTGCCCGCATCGGGTGGATCAGGAAACCGGCGAAACCTTTGAGGTGAACGCGGCGCCCTGTCCTTATTACCGGCAAAAGTTTGAGGCCAAGCAAGGCGGCGTGGTGCTGGCCACTATGTCGTTTTACTTGTTCACTCAACTTTTCTCGCGAGAATGGAATTTGTCGGAAACGCTCGTCATTGACGAAGCTCACCGCTTGCCGGAAGTTTTCAGAAACGCCCTGTCGTATGAAATCACCGATTGGCATTTAAGCAAGTCCGTGGAACTCTTAGGGCGAATCGAATCGGCGGCGACAGAGACGGTTGATCAGTTCCGGCGAAATCTCGTTCACACCGCCAAGAAAAAACCGGCTCACCAACCGACTCTCTTGGAAGACAACGAACTGCGTAAGTTCATTGAAACCTTGGAAGGCATTGATGGTTGGGAATTGGAGCGGGAAATTAAGCGGGCGGTGAAGGAAAAACGGATCAAGGTGGTGGAGGATCGGGTAACTCTGAAAAAACTCGAGATTTTTGTCCGCGATTTGCGCCATTACCTTCACTCTTTTGAGTACTCGCTCGAAGCACCGCCGGATCGCCACGCGCTCAATTACACCTATGCCTTCTATCAGGAGGAAAGGGGTGAAAATAACCGCGTGCAGTACAAGTTGGTGGTGCGGAGCTACTATGTGGCGGGTTTAATCCGCAAGGTTTTGTCGCCGCACACGGTGGCTTTCTCGGCCACCATCGGCAATCCCGATATCTTCGGTTACGAGACGGGATTGAAAGCGCCGTTTCTATCGTTGGAGTCCGGTTTTCCTTCGGAGAATTGCCGGATTTTTATGCCGACGGATACGCCCGACCTGTCTTGGAATAAACAGACGAGCGGCAGTCTGGCGAAAGTTTTGCGGCGAGTGGTCAAAACCGTCAGACGATTCGCCGAGAATGGCCATCGTTCTCTCGTTGTGACCGTATCCAATTCTGAACGTGATGAATTTCTGCTTTTGGCTGAACAAGAGAACGTCAAAGCGGTAAGTTACGGCAACGGCAACGGATTGACGGCCAAGACCGCCGCGTTACTCTTTAAGGACGGTCAGGGCGATTGTTTGGTGGGCACAGCGGCCAATTATGCCGAGGGCGTGGATTTGCCGGGCGGCATCGCGCCGGTGATTTTCTTTCTGCGGCCCGGTTTCCCGCCGCCGTATAGCCCGGCCACGGTCTTTGAAGAACGACGTTTCGGCTCGGCGCGCTGGCGGCTCTGGAATTGGCGAGTGATGCTTCAAGCCCTGCAAACGCGCGGGCGGAATATCCGTAGCGCCAAGGATTTGGGAGTTATCTTTTTCGTTTCCCGACAATTCAGACGATTCGTGTTTGCGTCTCTACCGAAATGGTTGGAAAAATCGTACCGCGGCGACGGGACTTGGGATCAGTGTGTTAAGGAAGCAGAAGGATTACTAAGTTAATCCAGCAATCTAGTTCAGTAACGTTCGATCAGGTGTCCTCGAGTACAGTACATCACTCTTGTATTCACTACCGAGCGGCCGTTAGAAATAATTGCCGTTATCTTTTCCAGCAGAGTATAGTGCGATGATTTCACTTAACGTTGATTGACCCGTAATTAGGTCACGTGACGCGCAGTGCGATTCCGAGCGTCCCGATGAACATCGGGACGCTTTTTTTCTTATTTAATTATACCAACTTCTGCCGATCGGAAATAAATGGAACAATGACTTTTTCACTCATTCCAAAAAAGTGAGAGCAAACATTAGCGCGATGCCGATAAGCATCGCGCCGAATTGTAAAAAAGATTTTTTCGGGTCGGTGGTTTTATGCAGTTCCGGCACCAGATCCGAGCCGGCCAGATAAAGAAAACCGCCGGCGGCCAAAGCCAGCAGGCCGAGAGTAAATTGCTCCGTTAAAACACCAAAAATCAGGGCGGCGATGACTCCAACGATAGCGAGCGAAGCCGACAACGCGTTGAACAAAATCGCCCGGCCGCGGCTGAAACCGGCATGAATTAGAATGCCGAAATCGCCGATTTCCTGCGGGATTTCATGAAGAATCACGGCCAAGGTGGTGGCTAAACCGATGGCCGGCGAAGCCAGAAAACTGACGCCGATAATCGCGCCGTCAAGCAGATTATGGAAACCGTCAGCGATTAAATTGAGATAACCAAGCGGTTGAACGCGACGATGATGATGTGCCGGTTCATCGCAATTATCAACTTCATGCGTGTGGCGCCAGTGAAGAAATTTTTCCAGACTGAAAAAAAGCAATAAGCCGGCCAGAATTCCGAACGCCGCAGTTGTGGTATCGCCGCCGGCGTTAAAAATTTCCGGCAGCAAATGAATGACCACATCGCCAAATAAAGCGCCGGTGGCCAGCGCGACCAGCAGAAAAAGAATTTGCCGCAGACGGGTTTCGCTGACTGACAACGCCACGACGCCGACCAATGAAGCCAGACTGACTAAAATTACGCTGCCGAGCGCGTAGAACCAGACCGTCATAATTCTTTGATTTAAGCATAAATCAAGGTAAAGTGTAAAGATGAAAAAGGTCTTTGTCGCGATGTCGGGCGGCGTGGATTCGTCTGTCGCCGCGGCGTTGCTGAAGAAACAAGGGTACGATGTGACCGGCGTGTTTATTAAAATTGAAGTCGCGGAAAACTGCGCTTGGCGCGCCGAACGGCGCGACGCGATGCGCGCCGCCGCCGCGCTGGAGTTGCCGTTTTTGACTTTTAATTTATCCGCCGCTTATGAACGGGCAGTGATTGCTTATTTAGTCCGCGAATATCGCGCCGGCCGGACGCCGAATCCGGATGTGATGTGCAATAAGGAAATTAAATTTGGCATTTTTTTTGATGAAGCGCGCCGCCGCGGCGCGGATTTAATCGCCACCGGGCATTATGCAATAATTCGTCGCGAAAATGATTTTGCTGCTCCCGGTCAGCCAGGAAAAGTCGCGACAAAATCACTTCCGCGACTCCTGGTCTCTCAAGATAGAGACAAAGACCAAACTTATTTTTTGTGGCCGATTAAGCGGGAAATTTTGGCCAAATGTCTGTTCCCAATCGGTGATTATCAAAAAACCGAAGTGCGCCGGCTGGCCAAAAAATTCGGTTTGCCTAATGCGGCCAAACCCGACAGTCAGGGACTTTGCTTTCTCGGGCCGATTAATTTCAAAGATTTTTTAGCCGAACAATTGCCGGAGAAATCGGGCGCGGTGCTTGATGAGAAAGGAAGGGTAATCGGCGAACATCGCGGCGCGCATTTTTATACCATCGGCGAACGGCATGGATTCAAAATTAATCACAAATTAACTTTGCCCGCCGAAGAGACGGGACGACTGCCATTTTATGTTGTCGCAAAAAATGTGGCCAAAAACACGATTACCGTGGAATCAGCATCACAATTAAAACGCCAGGCAATTAAAAAAATTAATTTGATGGAAACCAATTGGCTGGCTGATTTGCCGGTGGTCGGAAAAATTTACCGCGCGCGGACGCGTTATCGCGCGCCGCTGGTTCAATGTCAAGTCGTTGTTAACGAAAAAAATCATCAAGCCAAAATAATTTTCAACAAACCACAAATTGGCCTCGCCCCCGGCCAATCTTGCGTCATTTACGATAAAAACTTCTGTCTCGGCGGCGGGGTGATGAAGGGATAATTTTACTTGACGGACACCATTTAGTTATACTATAATAGCAACAGATTGAAATAGTGATTGAGCCATAGTGGCTCGGTTAAAACCGCACATTCCCAACCAATAAAGAAGGAGGTGTAGCTTGAGTGCAGAAACGATTGGCTTGACTTCTGGGCTGTTGGTGGTGGCAAGTGTCATCCCGTACAGTATCAGAACCTACCAGGGCAAGGTTCAGCCGAATCTGACGAGTTGGTCGCTCTGGACGCTGATCGGCCTCGCGCTCTTGCTTACCTACAAGAGTTCGGGTGCCGAAGCGAACGTCTGGCCGGCAGTGTTCGGGTTCACCAACCCGCTCCTCATCACCATTATCGTCTTGCGACGACATGGCGAGTGGACGAAACCAAACCGAGTCGAGATTGCCTGTCTCGTGTTTGGTCTGTTGTCTCTCGGCCTGTGGCTGGAGGTTCGTGGAAACAAAGAGATGGCCCAGTACGCACTCTATCTGGCGATTGTCGCGGACTTGTTCGCGGCGATTCCCACGATCGTGTTCGTCTGGACACAACCCAATGGTGATCGTCCGTTTGCCTGGGTGTTGTTCGCGGTCGGCTACGGACTGGCAATCTTCGCCATCACTGAACATACCTTCGCGAACTACGTTCTTCCGTTCTACATGTTCTTCGGAGCATCGAGCGTTACGCTTCCACTCGCTCTGTATCGGTGGCGACACAAAGTCCCACTGTCGGAGTGGGTATGAACCGCAGACAGAGAAATCATCCAAGGCCCCTCGTGGTAGCAATATCACCACTTGAGGCCTTTTTTATTCTTCAATCTTTTGTGCTAGGATTTTTGAATGGAAGCACAGGAATTGCGGCAACGATTCTTGGATTTTTTCGCCGCGCGCGGGCATAAGATTGTGCCGTCGGCGTCATTGATTCCGACCGATCCGTCGGTGTTGTTGACGACGGCCGGCATGCAGCCGTTTAAGGATTATTATCTTCATCCCGCCGCCGCCGAAAAAGATTTCGGCGGCGGCAATATCGCTTCGGTGCAAAAATGTTTTCGCACTTCCGATATTGACGAAGTGGGCGACGATTCGCATCTGACTTTTTTTGAGATGCTCGGTAATTTCAGCTTCGGCGGTTACACCAAGAAGATGGCAATCGCTTATGCTTACGAATTTATTACTCAAGAATTAAATTTGTCGATCGCTTATGTAACGATTTTCAAGGGTTCAGACATCGCGCCCAAAGATGAGGAATCGCGCGCGGTGTGGCAAGAGCTCGGTATCACCGATGTGCGCGAGGAGGGGATGGAAGACGTTTTTTGGGGGCCGACGGGGAGGGCCGGACCGTGCGGTCCGACGACCGAAATTTACTGCCTAAACGCGGCCGGGCGCGCGGTGGAAATCTGGAATCTCGTTTTCAATCAATTCTTTTTCAACGGAACGCGCGAGGAATTGCTCTCGGGCACCAGTGGGAAAAAACTTGAACCACTCTCAACTCTTGGTGTGGATACGGGGATGGGGCTGGAACGGTTGGCGATGATTGTACAGAAAAAAAAGAGCATTTTTGAAACGGATTTATTCCAAAAATTATTTGCCAATCCGGCCTTAACTGAATTATCAATCCACGATCAGAGAATTTTCGCCGACCACGCCCGGGCGATCAGTTTCTTAATTGCCGATGGCGTTCGGCCGAGCAATAAAGGCGCGGGCTATGTTTTGCGGCGATTATTGCGGCGATTATTATCGCGAAATAAACCGGAACTTTTTAAAATCGCGTTAGATTGGGTCAAGTCTGAATATCGCACCATTTATCCGGAATTGGCATCAGCCGATGTTTTTAATCTGGTCGCCGCCGAACAAAAACAATTCGGCGCGGCGCTTGATTTGGGATTGAAGGAATTGGCTAAACTTAAAAAAATTGATACCGTGGCAGCGTTTCAACTATACGAAACTTACGGCTTGCCGTTTGAAGTGATTAAAGATCACGCGCCGGACTTATCCCAGATTGAGTTTGAAAAAGAATTTGAACGGCATCAAGAAATTTCGCGCGGCGGTTTGGAAAAAAAATTTGCCGGCGGTTTGGTTGATCGCGAACCGGCGACGATTCGTCTGCACACCGCGCATCATCTTCTGCTGGCGGCGCTGCAACAACTGTTTGGCAAACAACTTAAACAGCGCGGTTCCAACATCAACCAAGAACGTTTGCGGCTGGATTTTACTTTTGAGCGCAGATTGACGGCCGAAGAAATAAAAGAAGTGGAAAAAATTGTGAACGAAAAAATAACCGAAAATTTGCCGGTGGCGAAAAAAGATCTGTCGCGTGCCGAAGCGGAAAAACTCGGCGCGGAGATGGAGTTCGGCCAGAAATACGGCGAAACGGTATCAGTTTATTCTATTGAAGACGAAAAAGGAAAACCGTTCAGTTTGGAATTCTGCGGCGGGCCGCACGTCGCGCGAACGGGCGAACTCGGCCGGTTTAAAATCATCAAAGATGAAACCGTCGCCGCCGGCCTGCGGAGGATTAAAGCGATACTGGAATAACAATCAATGTTATACTTATCTCATGTCTAAACCGTCACTCATTATTGACTTGCGCAGCGATAGCGTCAGTGGGGCTTTGGTCGAGCCGAAGTTTGACCAAAAAAAACGCGCGGTTTGCTCGGAATTTCTGAAGACCAGCCGGCGGGAAATTAATTTTCAAACCCAATTCAATCTGGAACGTTTTTTCGGTGATTTGGTGACAACATTAAAACAAGTTTTGGCGGAATTGCTGACTGACGGAACACGGCCGAATAATTTGACCTGTTTTTTGGCCGCCCCTTTTTACGTGTCGCAGACCCGAACCGTCAAACAAGTCCAGCCGGCCGCCGTGACGGCAACTAAACATCTGATCGAAAATTTAGTTGAAGCTGACCGGCGCCAATTTCAGGCCACCGCCGAGCCGCTTTATCGCGAGATTCCAAATGATACTCACGAATTGATTGAACGAAAAATCATGCAGTTAAAACTAAATCGTTATGAAACCAATTCACCGTTCGGGAAAAAAGCGCGAGAAATTGAAATTAGCCATTATTTAAGCGTCAGTTCTCGAAAAGTGCTGGATCGTTTTCGCGAATTATTTAGTGTTAGTTTACCTAAGGCGCGGCCGGTTTTCCATTCTTTCTCCTTCGCTTTTTACGCGCTGGCGCGCGACCGTTTATTGGCAAATCAATTGGCTCGCCAGTCGTCGGAAAACATTCTTCTTTTGGATTTAAGCGGCGAGATGACGGAAATTTCTTTACTCGCCCAGGGAATTTTATGGGAAACCGTCTCGTTTCCCTTGGGGCGGAATTTTTTAATTCGTCGGTTGGCGCATGATTTTAAAACTGTGCCTGAAGAAGCCCTCTCCGCTTTGCGAATTTGCGCGCGCGGCGACTATAATAAATTATCCGACAGCCGAATGCGCGCCGCGCTGGCCGCGGCCGGTGCGGATTGGCTCGCCCAATTTAAAGAAGCTCTCGCTACATTAATTGAGGCTCACCTGGGAACGAATAAACTTTTGGCGGTCGGCGATCCAGAAATAGCCCCGGTTTTTTTGGATTGGATCAAACAAGAGTCGTACAAAGATTTGTTGATTTCCGAAAAGGGGATAATTCCCTCGCTTCTGACCAGCCAAACTTTTTCCGACGAATGTCATCAGCGCCGCTCGCCAGCCAATATTGATCTTCGGTTGTTGCTGGAAGTAATTTTTTATGATAAATTGATGACGCTTAATAAGTATGGGTAAAGAATTGATTCAAGACATCAAACAACCGAAACGGCGTTTGGCGGAGATTTTGCCTAGAAATCGCGTAATCAACGATGAGGTGATAGAGCCGCCGCGGCCGCGCCGTCGCCGCGGATGGCTCTGGTTTTTTTTACTGTTAATTATTTTTGGCTTACCGGCGGTTTATTTCGCCTCTCAATATTTTGCTCAAGCACAGATTAAGGTTGTGCCCAAACGAGCAATTTTAAAATTAGCCGAAACTTTTCAAGCCTTGGCCTTGCCGGTGGAAGGGGAAGCTCCGGCAGAATCAAAAATCGGCTATCAAACGATGACGGTTCAGGCGAGCGAAGAAACCCCTGTCGCCGTGAGTGAAAAAAAATCAGTATCCGAACGGGCCAGTGGCAAAATTTTGATTGTTAATCGCTATAGTTCCAGACCGCAAAAATTGATCGCCACCACTCGTTTTCAAGACGTGACTGGCCGGATTTATCGCCTTCCGAAAGAGGTTAACGTCCCGGGTTATGTTTTGGTTAACGGTAAAATGACCGATGGAGAAATTGAAACCGCCGTGGAAGCCGATAAACCGGGGGCGGAATTTAACGGAGAAGTTAAAGAACTGACCATTCCGGCTTTTAAGAGCGACGCGCGGTTTGAAAAAATTACGGCGCGGGGTTTGGCGCCGTTCACCGGCGGTTTTGTCGGCGAACGCGCCGTAATCGCGCCGGCCGATCGAACGAAAGCCGAACAAGAACTGACCGAACGTCTACGCTCAATATTACTTGATGAAGCAACAGCTTCCGTCCCGGACGGTTTTTTGACCTTTCCCGCCGGGCAATTTTTTAAATTTCAAAGTCGAACGGAAACTAAAACTCCGGAGACTTTAACTGTCACTCTGGACGGAGAATTGACCGCCTTGATTTTTTCCCGCCGCAAATTAAGCCAATATCTCGCCGCCTCGGCGCTGACGGATTATGGCGGCGAAGAAGTGGAAATTACTGATTTTGACAATCTGAAGTTTGAAATTTCTCAAACTGACACTTTTGATCCCCTGACCGCCAAAGCCGTGGAAATAAAAGTCAACGGTTCAGCCGAGTTGGTTTGGCAGTTTGACCGGTCGGCTCTGCAAAAAGCGCTAGCTGGCGTCAGTCAAGAAGATTATCAAACGGTGTTTTTAAAATTTCCAAGCATCGTTCATATTGAAACGGTAATTCAACCGCCTTGGTTGAGGCGTTTTCCGTCGGAGACCGCCCGGATTGAAATTTTGGTTGATTGATTTGACCAATAATTCAATCTTTGTTAGTATAGGATTATAGGTCTAAATCGCCACGAAATACGGAATGGATCAGAAACCTAATGAATCAGTTACCGCAGTGGTCGTTGAGGCGTTGCCTAATGTTTTGTTTCGGGTGATTCTCGATTCAAACGGCGAGCAAATTTTAGCTTACCTCGCCGGCAAGATGCGCCTACATCGCATTAAGGTGTTAGTCGGCGATCGGGTTGAGCTTTGGCTTGACCCTTATGGCGGTAAGGCGCGAATTATTAAACGGCTATAGATTAATGCAGATTAAATCAACAGTCAGAAAACGTTGTGCCAGTTGTCGGATGGTCAAACGTCGAGGCCATCTGTATGTTCTTTGCCGCACCAAACCGCGGCATAAACAAAAACAAGCTTAATATTTTTATCTATGCGCATTGCCGGTGTCACTTTACCAGACGGAAAACAGTTGGGAACCGCCCTGACGGCGATTTATGGTGTTGGCCGGAGTCGCGCTGTCAAAATCTTAAGGCAAGCCAAAATTGATGCCAATAAGCGGACCAACACCGTCACGACCGCCGAAGAAACAGCGATTCGCAAGTTGATTGAAGAATTGAAAATTGAAGGCGCCCTAAAACGGGAGATCGCCGGTAATATTAAACGTTTGATTGACATTAAATCCTATCGCGGCGCACGGCATGAACGACATCTGCCCGTGCGCGGCCAGCGGACAAAGACTAATTCTCGGACGCGGCGCGGTAATGTTCGCAAAACCATGGGTTCGGGCCGGAAGAAATTGGAGAAAAAATAATTTTAATTATGGGTAAGAAACGAATTGTAGCGCAAACAGGAGCGACCGTCGCCGAAACGGCGGCTGGCCAAGCCGCCGCCGGTCGCGGCGGCGCGGCCAAACATAAATTGGAAACCGGAGTGATTCAAATTCAGGCAACGTTTAACAACACCAAATTGTCGCTCCATGATTTAAACGGCAACTTAATCGCTTGGGTGACCAGCGGCGGTTTGGGTTTTGCCGGAGCCAAAAAAGGAACGACTTTTGCCGCCGGTAAAGTTGGCGAACGATTAGCGGATCGCGCTCTGGCTTTAGGGGTCAAAGAGGCCAATGTCATTATTAAAGGGGTCGGCGCCGGACGCGAAGCGGCGTTGCGCGCTTTTTCCGCCAAGGGAATAAATATTTTATCCATCAAAGACGCTACCCCGGTGCCGTTCAACGGCCCGAAACCGCGCAAGCCGCGCCGCGTTTAAAGTTTAAAATCCAATTATGAAAATCGGTCCAAAATATAAAATTTGCCGGCGATTAAATGAAAAAGTTTTTGGTAAATGCCAAACCACCAAGTTCAGCATTTCCGGCAGTGCCAATAAGAATAAAAAATCAGCGGCCCCGGCGGGCCGCCGCGCCCTTTCGGAATACGGCAGTCAACTGTTAGAAAAACAAAAAGCTCGTTACACCTACGGCGTCAGCGAGCATCAATTTAGCCGCTATGTCCGAAGCCATCAAGACCAAACCGCGCTCTATTCGGCATTGGAAACCCGCTTGGATAATGTCGTCTTTCGTCTCGGTTGGGCGCCATCTCGGGCGGCGGCGCGCCAGGCGATTACGCATGGCCACATCACCGTCAATGATCACCGTCTGTCCATTCCGTCTTACGCGGTTAAAATCGGTGATAAAATAAGAATTAAACCGGCCAGCAAAAATTCCGCCTGTTTCCGTAATTTAGACGAACGTCTGCGCGATTATCAGCCGCCGGCTTGGTTACAGGCGCCGGCGGCGGGCGAAGGGGTGATTTCGACCGCGCCGCTGGCCGGCAGCGCGGAGATGAATTTGAATTTCGGCGCCATTATTGATTTTTACAGTCGAGTTTAATTATTATCAATTCGGTCACGTTTTAATAAAAATAATATGGAACTAAATATCATCTTACCGTCTAAGCCGAGAATTATCGCTGAAGACGCCATCCGCGGCAGTTACGAGGTTGACGGTCTTTACCCGGGCTACGGCCACACTCTCGGTAATTCTTTGCGCCGGATCGCTCTTTCGTCAATCATCGGCACGGCGATCACCTCGCTTAAAATCGACGGCGCGCCGCATGAATTTTCCACTCTGGTTGGCGTTAAAGAAGATGCTTTGGCGATTATTCTCAATCTGAAAAAACTTCGTTTTAAAATGTCCGGTGACGAACCCCAAACCGCGCAGATTGAAGTCAAAGGAGTAAAAACTATTACCGGCGCGGACATCACCGCCGGCGGTCAGGTGGAAATCATTAATCCCCAGCAAACTATTGCCACCATCACCGACAAAAACACCAATTTGAAAATAGAATTAACCTTGGAAAAAGGCGTGGGTTACGTGTCTAAAGAAGTGCTACAACAACTCCGACCGGCGGCCATCGGCACGATTATTTTAGACGCCAGTTTTACGCCGATTCGCCGCGTCAATTATGAGGTAGAAAATATGCGAGTCGGCGATCGCACCGATTACAACCGTCTCCGTTTTAATATTGAAACTGACGGCACTATCGCGCCGCGGGAGGCCTTTGAAAAAGCCATTGAAATCGCCATCAACCAGTTGAAAGCGATTATAGGTTTTAAGGAAGAGGAAAAAATAATTGAACAAGTAACGGCCGAAGCGGCGGCGCCTTCAGAAATGCCGCCGGTTGAAGAGGCCGAAAAAAATAAGACGCCGCCGGATGTTGATTTTTTGAAAACGCGCGTGGAAGATCTAAAACTTTCCTCCCGTGTGATTCGGGTGCTGACGGAAAATGGCGTGCGGACGATCGGCGGCCTCACCCGTAAGCGCGAGTCAGATTTGACCGATGTTTCCGGTTTGGGCGAGCGAGGGATTGAGGAAATTAAAAAATTGTTGAAAAAACATAATTTGGAATTGAAATCGTAATTATGAAGCACGGTCAACATCAACGAAAATTCGGCCGAAAAACGGACGTGCGCCGCGCGCTCCTGAAAGGTTTGGCGTTGGCGTTGATTGAACGCGGCAAAATTAAAACCACGGCGGCGAAAGCCAAATCACTCCGGCCGTTAATTGAAAAATTAGTTACCCGCGCCCGCCGGGGCGATCTGGCCAGTCAACGTTTAATCTTTTCACGCCTCGGCCACTCGCCGGCCATTGTCAAATTTATCAAAGAAATCGGACCGCGTTACGCCAAGCGAGCGGGCGGTTACACCAGAATCAGTAAATTACCGGCGCGGACGAGCGATGGGAGTCCATTGGCGATTATTGAATTTGTGTAACGAATGATCACGAATGGGGACGAATAAAGTATAATAAACTAATGAAAACGAATGAAAACAATTTAATAATTACCATTGACGCGGCTGGCGAGACGCTCGGTCGCGTGGCCAGTCGCGCGGCGGCGCATTTGCGCGGTAAAAATTCTCCCGCTTTTGAACGTCATCAATTGCCGCGCGCCAAAGTTAAGATTGTGAACGCCGCCAAAGTCAAAATCACCGGCCGGAAACTGACGGATAAACTTTACCACCGGTATAGCGGCTATCCGGGCGGTTTGCGAGCGGAATCATTGGAACAGTTGCTGGCGCGGCGCGGCGCGGCGGAAGTTTTTCGTTTGGCGATCAAACGGATGTTGCCGGCCAATAAATTGCGCGACCCGATTTTAAAAAATTTGACCGTGGAAAATTAAATAAAAAAATCAAAATCATGATTGCCAAAGAAAAAACCAAAACCAAAACCAAGACCAAAAAAGTTGCGAATGATCGTTATACCGAGGCAGTTGGTCGGCGAAAAACCGCCGTGGCTCGCGTCCGGATTTTTCCCGCCGGCAAAACCACCTGGATGATTAACGGCAAAACTTTAGAACAGTATTTTTCAACTGGTGAATTGCAACAAATGGCGCGCGCGCCGTTGCTCTCGCTTAATCCGGCGGTCACCGTGCGATCGGAAGTCAAGGTGACCGGCAGTGGTATCGTCTCGCAAGCCGGCGCGGTCGCGCATGGTTTGGCGCGCGCCTTGATTAAAGAAGACGCCGCCCGCCGGCCAATTCTAAAAAAAGCCCTTCTCCTTCGCCGTGATCCGCGAATGAAAGAACGGCGCAAATTCGGTTTGAAGAAAGCACGCAAGGCCCCGCAGTGGAGTAAGCGGTAATTTCGTAATTCGTAATGTTGGTGTCTAGCCGCGATCGTGGCCAGATGTAAACATTGTTGAGCATCTAAACAAAAAATTGACAGATTATTCATAATATGCTAGCTTAAACAGCGGAAATCGAACTGGTGTTCGATCCCCAACCACGGGGCAAAAGTGGCCTAGGACCTTGTAATTCGGAGAACATGAAATGAAACTTTTTAACGTTAGCGTCGCTCTCGGTAGTTTTGTTTTTGGATTAGTTATTGGCGTCTATCTCCCAATTTTCCCAGACACACCGAGAACTATCCCCGATGTGCAAACGTTTGTCACCAAACCACATCAACAAACAGTTCCTGAACTGGTTGTCGGCTACAATGGACCGGATGGTAAGCCGTTCGAGCTCGTCTATGATACCAAGAGCCGAAGGGTAATTCTGCGAGTGGACTCATCATCGGAGAGTTTTTTCAACGCAGATGAACTGGAACGACTCAAATCCGAGGTGGTGCGATTAATCTTGTCTGGCAAAACTTCACTCCCGCTAGGTGATAGTGGTATTTCCTTCCGATTTGCCGAAGGACAATATCCTATCTGGGGTCCACATGAAGAAGTTGGCCCGGGTTATAACTATAAGTCTCTGTTTTTTGCCGAGGGGGCGGCGATCAAAGACGGCATCATTGAGGCACAGGGACTTCCAAACAGACCTGGTCACTATTACCCATACCCGCCAGATCTTTGGCCAAATTCTCAACCCGGTTCAAGATGAACGGAGACGTTGACTTCCGTCATCCGTCACAATAAACTCAAGACCGCATGGTTCGCCGTGCGGTCTTTTTTTATCTACAAACCAAATCAGAAGTGTCACTGGCAAGGAGAGTCCTTGCCAAGACTTGCCAAGAGTCCTTGCCAGTGGTCATTACACCCTGATCTGCTTCGCCAATTCTCATAATATCAGTTTAGACGAAGCAATCAGGATGAGTTTTGATAAGGTGATGAAGAGGGATAGGGACAGATTTAATAAGGTCTAGATTGCGCCAATTATTTATGCTATAGTCGTTCTGTGTCTAAAGAATTTGAATATAAAATTGAATACGAGGTTGATAAAGAAACAAATCAAATTGTGGCGACTATCCCAGAATTAAATCATATCTCATCGTTCGGCGATTCTTTCGCTGAAGCTGAAGCCAATGTCCGAGAGGCGGCTCTCGGTTATCTAGAAGTTCTGGTAAGGGAGAAAAAAGAAATTCCGAAACCGGCCTTTCGTACCGAGGGTACCTATCTTAAAATCCTGGTATCTAAAACTGCCTCATAAGCGATGGGTAAATTAGGCAGACTGCCGGTCAGAAAAGTTATTCAGAAACTAAATAAAGCCGGTTTCGTAGAAACCCATCGTCGAGGCAGCCACATCTATCTTAAAAGTGGTGACGGTGAAAGATTTGTTACTGTGCCGGCTCACGGCTCTAAAGATATTCCTATCGGTACGCTCTATAATATCGTTGTCCGGCAAGCTGGTTTGTCTGTAAATGAGTTCAATAATTTGTAAAATCAGAAATGGAAATCTAATTTTTGTGTTTGACAAACCCCCTCTCTTTCCTGTAGTAATAAGCTCGGAAAGTGGCAATGGGCCACTGATCATTGTCAACGGCCGTAGTGAGCCAGTCCTTGAAAGGAGAATCACGGTGGTAAAAAGAATCAGTATCACTTTGGCGCCATACCTGCAAAGGTATATCGCCAATCATAAAGGTAAGGTCGACGATCCGCTGTGGAAGTCTATCGGCACCGCTCTGCGAGTTCCGGCTGACATTGTTTCCATTCTGGTAGACGATCTTAGCCGTGGTGCGCGCTTCCCGTACGATATTGCGCCACCAAAGACCAGCGGGCACATGAAGGAGTTCCAAAGTTGTTGTTCTCGTGAACTTTTTTCCACCCAGCAAAAAGCAGGTGCTGGCTCATGTGACTGTGAAAGTGGTGGACGGTGAACCAACGATTGATTTTGTTGAGTGGCGTTGTTGAGAAACTGCGACCACAGATGGAGATCGTTTACGATCTTTTGTCGCAAGCGCTCGGCAAATAGTGAATTTGTTCGTCCTGTGTTTATGCGCTTCGATAACTATCGGGGCGCCTTTTTCTTTGGGGTAATTTTGTGATAGATTATGCCGGAAGTCGGGGGCGGACACACTAACTGTTCCTAGAAGCTCGAGGTTCGGGGTGCACGCTTAAACCCCCGCCTGTGAGGACCCAGAGATGGCTGGCAAAAACGGAGAGCCGAGAACGGGGCGCCGTGAGAGGAGCGTCTATAATCTCGTTCGGCCGACGGGCCAGTTAGAGCGAAAGCCACTGTCCTACCCCCGACTTTTTTGTTTATTGAGACCGCGCGGTTCATTCCGCCCGAGGCGGACAGGCCAGCGGTCTTTTTTCTTATTCAAAAATTAGTCGTCAAACCGGGTGTTGTTGTTTGACAGCGAAGAAAAATTGAGTATGATTAGAATCTAAATTATGGATTCAGAAAAAGAAGAAAAAGAAATAAAAATTGAAGAAACGGCCGATGCCGAAATCGTGCCGGAGGACGGCGAGGGGGCGACGGAAACGGCCGAAGCCAAGTTAAAAAAATTGCGCGAGGAATTAAAACAATGCCAGACGGAAAAACAGGATTATCTGGCAATGTCGCAACGGCTGAAAGCCGACTATCTTAATTTACAACGCGAAACGGCGACCGCCAGAGACGAGCTGGTCAAATTCGCCACCGAGCCGTTGTTGCGCCAGATTTTGGAATTGGCCGACAGTTTTGAATTAGCCTTTTCCAATCATGCGGCCTGGCAGACAGTTGACGCTAACTGGCGAACTGGGGTAGAATATATTTACGCCAAATTACAAAATATTATGGAACAGGCGGGTTTAAAGGAAATTCCGGCCCAAGGGGAATTATTTGATCCGTTGAAGCACCATGCGTTAGAATTGGTGGAAGCCAAAAACCAAACAAAAATTAATCGGGTCGTGGAGGTGGTGCAAAAGGGCTACACTTTGTATGCTAAAATAATTCGGCCGGCGCAAGTCCGGGTCGGTAAATAATTTTTAATAAAACATATAAATATAAGACCAAAAAATTATGGCAAAAATTTTGGGAATTGATTTAGGCACCACTTATTCGGCTATGGCCTATATTGAAGGCGGAACGCCCAAGATTATTGAGAACAGCGAGGGCGCGCGCACCACGCCTTCCGTCGTCACTCAATCCAAATCCGGCGAACGGCTGGTCGGATTGTTGGCCAAGCGGCAGGCCATCACCAATCCGACCAACACGATTTTCGGCATTAAACGGCTGATGGGCCATCGCTTTGACGACCCGTTGGTCAAGCGCGATCGCGACATCGCCCCGTTTGTCATTGAGCGCTCCGAAGACGGCGGCGTCAAAGTGAAATTAGGCGAAAAATTCCATCGGCCGGAAGAAATTTCGGCGATGATTTTACAAAAACTAAAACGCGATGCCGAAGCCAAGTTAGGCGAAAAAATTGAAGAAGCGGTGATCACCGTGCCCGCTTATTTTGACGATTCGCAACGGAAGGCGACGCGCGATGCCGGCGAGATCGCCGGTTTTAAAGTCAAACGGATTATTAATGAACCGACCGCCGCGGCTTTAGCTTACGGTTTCAATAAAAAGAAAGACGAAAAAATCGTCGTCTACGATTTCGGCGGCGGCACCTTGGATGTCTCGGTGCTGGATATTATTGGCGGCAGTTCGCCGACGGACGAAGAACAAAGCATTCAAGTCAAGTCCACCGACGGCGATTCGCATCTGGGCGGCGACGATATTGACCAAAAAATTATTCGCTGGATTGCCGATGAATTTAAAAAAGAATCGGGCATTGACGTGACCAAAGACCCGTTGGCCCTGCAACGGCTTAAAGAAGCGGCGGAAAAAACCAAACATGAATTATCGGAAACGCGCGAGGCCGAAATTAACATTCCATTTATCACCTCGGACGCTAGCGGGCCGCGCCACCTGCTCTTGAAAATGACGCGCGCCAAGCTGGAAGACTTGGCGCAGGAATTTATTGACCGGTCAATTAAAATTATGCGTCAGGCCTTGACCGCTTCCGGCTATCAAATTTCAGACATTGACGAAATAATTCTGGTCGGCGGCCAGACGCGGATGCCGGCCATCATTGCCGCCGTCAGAAAATTTTTCAACAAAGAACCGAATCGTTCAATCAATCCGGACGAGGTGGTGGCGATCGGCGCGGCGATTCAAGCCGGTATTTTTCAAGGTGATGTTAAGGACGTTTTGTTGTTGGACGTTATTCCTCTTTCTCTCGGCATCGAAACGATGGGTGGCGTCAGCACGAAAATTATTGAACGAAATACCACCATCCCGGCTTCCAAATCTCAAATTTTTTCCACGGCGGCGGATAATCAAATTTCAGTGGAAATTCATGTGCTTCAGGGTGAACGAACCATGGTCACGGATAACAAAAGTTTGGGCCGTTTTATTTTGGACGGCATTCCGCCCGCGCCGCGCGGCCGGCCGCAAGTAGAAGTGACTTTTGATGTTGACGCCAATGGCATTTTAAACGTCAAAGCCAAAGATAAAACCACTGGTCGCGAACAATCAATCAGGATTGAGGCTCGTTCTAGTCTGACGCCGGAAGACATTGAACGGATGAAAAAAGAGGCCGAGATGCATTCGGCCGAAGATCAGAAGAAGAAAGAAGAAGTAGAAATGCGAAATAACGCGGATCAATTGGTCTATACCGCTGAGAAGGCTGTGGCTGATGCGGCGGGGAAAATCAGTGACGAATTAAAAAAAGAGATTGAAGAAAAAATCGTTAATTTAAAAAAACAGCGCGATACCGGCGCCGGAGCAGATGAATTGAAACGCGCCAGCGCCGAGTTATCGGCGGCGCTGTCTAAAATCAGCGAAGCGATGCAAAAAGCTCCTGGTAATCAAAATAGCGGCGGCCCCACGGATAATTCCAAAACCGACGACCCGAAAACCGACACCGGACCGATTCGTGACGCCGAAACTTCTTAAAAATTAAAATGGCCAAAGATTATTATGAAATTTTAGGCTTGACTCGGAACGCCACGTCGGAAGAAGTGCGAAAAGCTTTCCATAAATTGGCGCACAAATACCATCCGGACAAAAAAGGCGGCGATGAGAGTAAGTTTAAAGAGGTGAACGAAGCTTATCAGATTTTATCTGATGAACGCAAACGGCAAGCTTATGATCATTACGGTGAAGCCGGCAGTACCGGCGGTTGGGCCGGTCAAAATGCCGGCGCCGGTGATTGGCAATTTGACTTCAGCGGTTTTGACGCCGCCGGACAAGGAACGCAATTTGATCTCGGCGATTTATTTAGCGAATTTTTCGGCGGTGAACGGGACGGCCGTCGGCGCCAACGGCGCGGCCGCGATATCTCGGTGGATATCCAAATTTCCTTTGCTGAAGCGGTCTTCGGCAGCGAACGCAATTTACTGATTTCCAAAATCGGTCAATGCGAACGCTGTAACGGCACCGGCGCTGAAACCGGTTCAACGCGGCGTCAGTGCGAGGCCTGTAATGGCCGCGGCCAGATCCGCGAAACCCGCCGCTCCTTGCTCGGATCCATCTCGGCCGTGCGGACTTGTGAAAAATGTAATGGGGTGGGGGAAAGACCGGAAAAAAATTGTGCGGTTTGCGGCGGCCCGGGTGTGTTGAAAAAAAATGAAGAAATCAAAGTGACGATTCCGGCTGGCGTCAATGACGGCGAAATGATTCGTCTTTCCGGTCGCGGCGAAGCCGCCGCGCACGGCACTTTCGGCGATCTCTACATCAAAGTGCATGTGGAAAAACATCCCATCTTCAGACGAGAGGGCGAACAATTGGCAATGGATTTGTCAATTAAATTATCGGACGCAATTTTGGGCGCGGAGCAAGAAATTAAAGTGCTGGACGGCCAAATTAAAATAAAAATTCCCGAAGGCGTTTCCAGCGGTGAAATTTTGCGCGTCAAGGGACGCGGCGTGCCGATCGGCCCGGGCCGTCGCGGTGATTTGTATATTCATCTTAAAGTCAAAACACCGGAAAAAATTTCTAAAAAAGCGCGAAAGTTGGTGGAAGATTTGCGGATTGAAGGCTTATAAAAAAAGCCCCGCTAATCGCCATCTGGCGAAGCGAGGCTCTGTCAAAAATCTGCACTACGTTTGGTTTTCTTCCGTTACCGATTAATGATAATCGGCGCCCGCACGCCTTGGCTTTGACAAGTGGTGACTGTTTTCGTGACCGGTCGCGTTAATGACCAAGTCGTTTCCGTTTCGGTGTTCAGAGAGCTCGGCGAAGGGTGGTAATAACGAATGGTTTGCGCCACTTCAATAATCACCGGTGGCAAAACATTTCGACAATCGGCACAATCCGTCCCGGGCGGACAGGAAGCAAAAACCATTTCGTTGCCTTGATAGCAGAAACTTTCGGTGTCGCCGCAGGCGCCGGCTTCTTCGCAGATTCCGTTATTGGACCCGGTGCCGGCGATCGGATAGCAAGTGTCGCCGCAAACCGTCGCTTCGCCGGTTAACTCAACGACAACCTCGCCGTTTAGCAGTTGTTCATAACCAACAACTGACAACACCACTGTCCGCCCCTCAAAATTGCGCGTTAAAGTGGCCCCCGGCCGCAATTCCAAACCGCCGCCGGTACCGGTTGCCGCAGACGTCCCGGCGTTCAAAACCGTCGCCGGAATTGCCGGATAACCCTCGGCGGTGATGGTGATGGACGAAAGACCGCCGTTAACAGTGGTAAACGGCGGCAGCGATTCAATTTCCATTTTGGACTCGCAATCTTCGCCGCCGGTATAAATCCCCGGCCGCAAAGAGCCCGCGCCTTGGCTGGCCGCCACCGACATAGTCATTTCGTTGTTATGATTGGCATTGCCAATCCGGGAAGAAGAAACCGTTGCTTCGTTACCGCAACCGGTCGCTAGGCAAATTCCCAAACAGTTGAACAGTCCGTACCCAATCTCCAATGTCCTCATCCTCGTTCTCCGTAAAAAATCCCATTCAAACACAAAGAACTAACCGTTTTTATCTTAACACACTGCATTAATCTTACAAATAATGGTAAACTATCAGTGATGTCTGATCTGCTTGCCGTTTTGACGATGGTGGTCGGCGCCGGCCTTTTACTCTTTATCCGGTTTTGGCAGAGCCGCCGGCGGAGCCGGCACTGGCTGGCCGATCTTCTCACCGCGCTCGGCCTCGTCGCGCTGATGGCCGCGGCGCTCGGCTGGCTCGGCCGCTTGCCTTGGTGTGATTGCGGCTACATCAATCTCTGGTACGGCGACGCTTACGGCAGTCAAAACTCGCAACATTTATTTGATCCTTACACTTTCACCCATCTGCTCCACGGTCTCGGTTTTTATTTCTTGCTCTGGCTCATTCTGCCGCGGCGCGTGCCGTTTGTCTGGCGATTGTTGATGGCGGTCGCGCTGGAGGCGAGTTGGGAAGTAGTGGAAAATACCTCGCTGGTGATTGAATATTATCGCGCGGTCACCGCTTCACTCGGTTACTATGGCGACACGATTATTAACTCGCTCGGCGATATCGCGACGATGAGCCTGGCTTTTATCTTAGCCGCCCGTTTTCCCGCCTGGATCAGTGTGGTCATTTTTGTCGGCATTGAAGTCTTGTTTTTGATTTGGATTCGCGATAACTTGACTCTCAATATCTTGATGCTCCTTTACCCGATTGAATCAATTAAGCTTTGGCAGGTTGGCATTGGGTAGTATCCTGTGTTATAATAACGAGACATTATGAGAAATTTTTTATACGTCATTATCGCGGTCATCGTCGCGGTTTCCGCAAATTCAATAAGCGCTGTCTGGGCAAAACCAGAGAATAAATTCTCAATCTGGCTCTTGGCCGTTATTCTTATTTCCCCATTAGTTTTTATCACTTATGGGTTTGTCACTTCTAGAATCGGCGTGGCGCTGGCTTCCAGTGTGATTGATTCTTTGATGATTATCGGGTCAATTATAGTCGGCCTCTTTTTCTTTAATGAGTGGAATAAAATCCTAGGACTCCAGTATCTTGGAATGGGGCTCGCTGTTCTCGGTGTTCTATTAATCATCTTCTCTCCCTACCTGACATTCACGAAATGAATCCGTATAAAAACGATAAATCATTCTTGGAACCGATTGATTTTTCTTCCGTCAATGAAACATCCTTGGCATTTGCAGACTATCTCACCGCCCACTTTGAAGAAATTGCGGACATCCTGCTTGAATATGAGAGCTTTGAAGTGGTCAAGGATGAGTTTAATCGGACCATTGACCTTTTTAGAAATCTTTATGAAAACAAAGACTATTTTATTCTTCGCGTTAATGATATCACAGCTTTTTTACCCAGAAATCAACCGCTCTACGCCTTTTCTTGTTTCGTTGCCGTGCCGTCTCTGATGGCGCGCGAGGTGCATTTCCGCATTCCGCACAGTATGCGCGGCTTTTTCTCGAAATTACTCCAAACACTTAAAATAAAAGAATTTTTTCCCAATATTATTATTTCAAAAAAAGAAAGATTAGAATTCTTAAAAGAGCGGTCGGCGCTTCTCATGGACCCTAAAAATACCAATAGTTTGCCGATAACCGACGCAGTTGTTTTTACCGGAACTCCCCACCATGCAGAACGTCTTCGTTCAATTTTTGACACCCGAACATTGTTTATTGCCAATGGCGCCGGACATAATCCGGTTATAGTCTCGATTGATGCTGATATACAAAAGACCGTAGAAGCGACACTTAAACTCCAATTATACAACCAAGGACAGGATTGTGCCGCGCCCAATGCGATTTTAGTCTATCAGAATGTTTATCAGCCGTTTTTGCATTCATTGCGTGCCGAATTGGCAAAAGTGAAAATCGGCCCATATCGCGACCGGTCTTGCCGAGTCGGCCCGATCAGCGATCCTGAAGATCTGAAACGGATTGGGGGGTTTATTGTTGATAATCAAGTTTGGCTTGACCCGAGCACCAAGGGAGTGATTCGGACAGCCGAAACAATTGTAGAACCGACGATTATTTGCAAACCGCTGAAAGAGGGAGGAAATTATTCGGAAATTTTCGCGCCAATCATTTTTGTCCAGAAATACGAAAAAGATGCCGATCTGGCTTTATATTTTGAAAATCAGCAATACGCCCGAAATGCTATGTATGTTACTTTGTATGGCGACAGTAAATATATCAGAAATCTTATTGGAAAAAAAATTGGGGGGAAAATACTGCATCACAAAGAAACTTTTCTTCATAATACTCACTTGCACGCGCCGGGAGTGGAGCGGGGGACGCAGCCCTACGGGGGTTACGGTTACGGCGCGTCAAGCATCAGCATTAACGGCAAAATTATGCCAAAACCGACTTGTCCCCAGCGAGACATTTATGAACACCTGGTGAAGCCCTTGATTAAATCGGAAAAAATAAAAGAGTATAAAGATAGATTGTCTCGGTTGACTAAAAAAGTAACCAAGAATATCCCCAAACTGATGGGACTTAAACTGAATACGCCAGCCGTTCAGAAAGAAATAAATACCGGGAAAAGCTATTTGGATTTTTTGAGCATTAAAAAAATAGGTCGACGGTATGTGGAATTATCGGCCAAACAAATGTTTCTGCTTCGGGAACACGCGGACTCCGAGTTGATCGCCCGACTGGAAATGGAAGATAAAAAACAGATTCAAATTTTGCGAAAATTTTTAATGAATCGCAAAAGGATTGATTTGGGCGAATTTACCACCTTTCTTTATTCAATTTCAAAAAAACCGGGACTTTCGGCGGCGGGAAATCGCCACCGGCAATTGCATTTTTTCCACAATATTTATCAACTTCTTTTCGGCAAAAAATCGGGGCCGCGGCTAGCCCAATTCCTGCTTGACACCGACCGGCAAAAAATTTGCGAACTTTTGGATGTTTAAGATCATTACAAATATATCCATCTTTTAATCCTCGCAGACAAAAACCATCTTTAAAGTTTCCGGCAGATTTTTGTTATTTGGATATTTTATAATCTCAGACTTTTTGAAACCAGACTTTTCGTAAGCCCTGATAGCTCTCGCATTGTTGGGGCGGACCTCCAGATAAATTTTATTAATATCAAGCCCTTGCGCTTTCTCTAGCATTTTTTTTATAGCGATTGTTCCGTAACCCCTGTCTCGGTATTCTTTTTCTCCTATAATAATTTGTGTCTCATACCAGGCGGATTTGCGTTTAACAAATGATATGTGTCCGATGATAGTTTTGCCCACGGTGATAAGAAAATGATAAGCGCTTTTTTCACCAGTAACTATCCGAGAAAAATATTTTTCTATTTTTTGGTCGGCAATGCGGCGCAGTATACCGCTGGTTAAGGTAAGCAGTTCCTTATCTCTCCACCACTTGGTGAAATATTTTTTGTCACCCGGGACGATTTTTCGTAATTTTAGTCTGTCCATAAATAAAAACGAGGCTAAGAGAAGTATAACACTTTTCTTAGCCTCGCGTACCACCATCCCAGTGTGTTTTAGTGGCAGTTGCTGGGTCGTTGACAAGTGCAAAGCACTTTTAGTTTTGGCAACGACCTAACCCTGATAATCGACTGTTGCCCTCGTTTTTTTCGTTTGGGTATCGTTTTCTGCATAATACTCACCCCCTTCTTTTGCAGTTTGGAGAAATTCTGGCTCTAACACCATCGCTTCCCGCAGTTGTTCTCGAAGAATCTCTTGAGTCATTCGACGGTAGAAATCACACATCCTTTCGATCTTGGCGGTTTTAGTTGCTCGAGCAAACTCTTGTGTGATATTACAACCGCCGGCGCATTGTCCCTCGATCATGCATCCTTTGCACATCTCCATTACGCCAGTGAGATGATCTCTCACGAAACAATGATAAGCGGCGCCGGGCGCGTGGAACGATTGGATTTCCGAAAGATTGCCGAGTTGAGTCGTGCTATAACTACATCCGTAAATATTTCCGGACGGGCCTACGCACATGCTGTTGCCGCGAACTGCGCCGCAAAACGCCACGCGACTCTCCAGTGTAAATTCGTTAAGATTTTCAGCCGGTCGAGACCAGAAACCAGGAACATCGACACCTTTTGCTGCCGCATAGCGCCGGATGCTCATCAGTTTCGTGACAACCCCCTCCACCGGAATTTCTACCATATTGACTACATCAATATCGATTCTGATATTCTTCATGCCACGGGCTATCGCCCAATCGATAATTGACTCATCAAGCTGGTGAAAATTATTTTCGGTGACTGTCACCGCAATGCCATCGAGCGGGTATCTCGCCTGAGCCAACGCATCGAATCCACGCATGATCTGGAGAAATGTACCGTCTCCGGACTTTGTCAGTCGTACACGATCATTTTCCTCACGCGAGCCATCGAGACTGGAAGCGATCTCAACGCCATACTCTTTGAGGGTCGCGGCGATCTCCGGCATGATAAGCGAAGCGTTTGTATTGATCGAGAAACGGAATTCGAACTCCGAGCTGTAGGTGGCATGACAATATTCAAGCACTTGCTTAATCACGGACCATACTAGCAGTGGTTCGCCTCCACCGAAGTTGATTTCGGCGGTACTCTTTCCGTGCCCGCGAAGAATCTCGAGATACCGACCCACCGTTTCTTTAGCTGTTTCGAACCGCATAAACTTTTTTGGATTGTTGATACGGTCGGAAGTTTCCAAGTTGTTGAAATGGATGCAGTAGGTGCAACGGAAGTTGCACGCCTCGCTCATGATGAGTTCAAAATAGTCAATCAGCGAACCGCTGATAATTTCTGCTTCGCGCCCCTTCATCTTCTCCTCAAGAAATGCTCGATCATCAAAATCCTCGGTAACGAGAAAATAACATCGTAATAATTCCTCAATCGCTTCCCGATCTTCCTCAGTCAGTTCATTGCCGAGTTGTAAACAAATCGTTGTTGGTTTCGAAAACAACTCTATAAATTCTAGCGTCTCGGCAGGAATAATTTTTGGGTAACCAAACAACGAGTGCCAAATTACTGCGCAGTCGCTATTCCGGACGACTTGCAAGAACGGTGACTTCACATATACGGCATTGAAATTAATTTCCACGGCAGTTTCCTTTCCATGTAATGTAAAGGTGCTATTACTTGAACCCCCCGCGAAGTTTCAAGGTTACTAATACCACCTTATACCCACTCGACATTTTGTCAAGACGAAAAAATTTTGCTAGAATCTCAATAATGAACTCTTTTAAAAACAAAATTAATATACTGGCTTGGGTGACGATTATCGGAGGAACGATTGCCGTGGTGGCGGTATCGTTATTTATCAACTTCTTCTCGGCAAAGAATCGGGGCCGCGGCTAGCCCAATTCCTGCTTGACACCGACCGGCAAAAAATTTGCGAACTTTTGGATGTTTAGGTGAATCCAAAAAATTACCAGTAATAGTGAAATATGGACGAAATAAAAATTCAGGAAAATCGCGAAAAAGATTCTATAAGAAAATACTGGTTTGGATACCTAGCGCATAATTTTGTAGTTAAAAAACTGTTTGCGTTATCGTCCAAACGATTACAAAACAGAATAGTGAGTTTGGTCGTCGGTACACCAAGAAGTATTCTCGATACATCGTGCGGAGACGACGACTTAATAGTCAGAATTTGTCGAAAATTCGGAGCGAGCATCTGTATTGCCAACGACCTTTCTCCCCAATTAACATCTTTTATCAATGATACCGGAGTAATTTTGAGACGCACTAATTTTAATATATTATCCCAACCCTTTGTCAATAAATTTGATCTTGTTGTCTGTAAAAATACTCTTCACCATATACCCAAAGACTACCAGGCCAATCTGATTGGTTATTTATTGAAAATATCGCGTCAACTAATAATCGTTGACATTGAGAACCCAAAAAACAGCAGCATCAGAGCGAGAATCTGGAATTGGTATTATCGGATCATCCTTGGGGACAAGAGCGATTATTTTTTAGATTTCGAAGAGTTTCAATCAACCCTTTCGTCTGCTGGAAACCAATTTACTTTTGGCAAATTTCCGACAATGAAAGGAGATTATATGTATGGTGTCACCACTAAAGAAACTTAAGATCGGACTCCAGTCTCGCGTAATCTTCTCTGGATCCAGAAAAAACCCAATCTACTTTTTTCGTCAACCTTTTACATAAGTCATTAAACTGATCTTTACCCATGGGCAACAAATCAAACTCACTTAATATTCTCCCTAACCGCCCTCGCTCCTGCTCGATTAATTTTTCATCCTCAGTGTTTATCATTTTTTCTATTTCTATGTAAGATATAGGTCCGGCGTTGACTGACGCAATTTCATAATCATCTTTTTTTGAAACAAAACGTGTTGTTTGTCGCCGCATAACCTTAGAATCAAAACCCAGTGCGTTGAAGATTTTAACGAAACCTAAAAACTGTTCTAGTTTGATTTGTTGAATCACTTCCATCCGGTCATGGGTATGAAAGTCGCCTCGTTTTAGAACTACCTCCGAGTATTTTTTTGAATTGGTTCTTACCCTGATGTCATAATTTATATTATTTATGGTACCGAGAAACAAAACCGAGATTCTGTTTTCAGATGAACTCAATACAAATTGAGAAATAATTTTTTTTTCGACAAGCTCTCGTTTTTCTTCCGGTATTTCTGACCTCAACTCAATTTCTTTGTTTATTAAACTCATAGCGCCATACTATCACAATTTGAATGTACAAAAAAGAGCGACCTGCCTTAGGTCGCTCATTGAGTGTGATTTTTCGTCTTACAAATCGATAGCCTTGACCACGATTTCGGCGCAGGCTTCCGGTGAAAACCTTTGAGTGTCAATCATCACGAATGGCAGATTGAACTCTAATGCGTTTTTATAAAACAGAGTTGTGATTTCGCGTTGGATATCAAGCACTCGTCGATCCCCCGCAGACAATCCCCGATGCATCATTCTCTCTGCTTGAACTTCGTAATTCAGAGAGAGAATTACTGTCAGCGTCGGTGTGACGACAGAAAGAAAATCGTTTGCTGGCACTACGACCCCCATTGCTTGGTGATAGGTGTAAGTCGAGAGCCAATACCGATCCGAAACGATTTTACCGCCGTTGGCTAAGATGGACCCAATCTCCTCGGAGGCGTCATAAATGCCATCCCGGTAAAATTTATAGTGTTCTTCCGGCGGCGAACTCTTGTCCACTCGTTCTCGAATTACGAGATACTTCCTAGGTGGTGTGGCATAAGCTACAGCTCCCAATTTTTTTGCCAGGATTGGGCAGAGTGTGCTTTTACCACACCCGTCCGCGCCCTCTATGACAATGAACATGTTTTACCTCCTTTCCCATTGAACGTTCAAAAGTAACAATCTTTTTCTTTTGTCGCCGATAGTTACTTCTACAATATCACCGATTGTGATGCCTAACACAGCTTGGCCAAGCGGTGCCATATAGGATACACTAGTCCCGGTATTATCGAAGATCATAGCACTACCGACACGAAAACTCTTTTCCTCGCCCGTATCCAGGTATTTGACTGTAACAAGACAACCAATTCTCACCTTACCATCTGTTGGTAATGGGGTATATTCAACGAGTGAAGCCTCCCTCCTAACCAACAGGAGTTGTCGTAAATGATTTGACCACATTGCTGCTGCTCTTTGACCTTCCTCATAGCCTGGATTGTCATGTGAAGTTTCTGCTCCCTGTTGGCAACTCTCTCCGATTTCCCGCAAGGCCTTCTCGATCTCCTTCTTTGTTTCTTTAATCTTACGATCGAGCGTTTCCAGATCCTCCTTCAAGAAATATCCCATATTTTAAATCTCCTAGGGTCGTTAGACCGATTTTCTACTCAAGCCGGCCACTGATTTTCAAGGTACCAACCTTTCACTCCATACACCTTATACCCACTCGACATTTTGTCAAGACGAAAAAATTTTGCTAGAATCCCAATAATGAACCCTCGTAAAAACAAAATAAATGTCTTGGCCTGGATAATTATTATTGGCGGGACAATCGCTGTGGTGGTGGTATCATTTATTTTATATCAACACACGGTGAATCTTCTTACTGGCAATCTGCGGCAACGGATTGAGAGTATTGCGCGAACTGCCGTTCCCGCCTTTGATCCAAAAGATATTAAGGAATTACAAACAGAACCTGATTGGCAGAAGCCGGAGTGGAGCAGGGTGGTAAATCAATTGTTGGCCATTGAGCAGAGTCATATCGACATTCTTTTCGCCTACATTTTTAGAAAAGATCCCAACGATCCAAATCAAATGAATTTTGTGGCGGACTCCCATTCAATAAATCCATACGCCAACACCGATGACGATCCGACAAATGATGTTGACGCTAATCGAGACGGTGTTATTGAGCCGGATGGAGCTGATTATCTACAGTGGCCCGGACAAGATTACGAACCCCCTCCGGAAGGAACTTTTAGGGCGTATGAAGTTGGTCCCACCACCAGTAAAGAATTATATGAAGATTCATTCGGGCGTGTGATTACCGGCTACGCTCCAATCGTGAGTAACGGAGAGACAATCGCGGTGCTGGCGATTGACATAAAAGCCGATGATTTTTTTACTATTACGCGGCAAACCCTTTATCCGTTTTTAAGTTTTATTTTTTTCCTTATTCTTATCATTTTATTCCTCTTCTATTTTATTATCAAAATGTGGGGTAAGCAATTAAAGAAGGAAGTGGCACATGTGGAACAAGTTGAAGGTCTGGTGAGCGAATTAAATAAAACTAACGATAAACTCTGGGCGGCTAATGACAAACTGCAAGAGCTGGACAAACTAAAAACGGAATTCGTATCAATGGCGACGCATCAATTGCGGTCACCGCTGACGGCAATCAAGGGTTACGCGTCAATGTTGCTGGAAAATTCGTTCGGGCCGGTGGAAACAAAAGCGCGCGGGGCGATGGAGATTATTTTTCAATCCAGTCAAAAGTTGGTTCATGTGATTGAAGATTTTCTCAATATCACGCGGATTGAACTCGGCACGATGAAATATGAAAAAATCCAGTTTGATTTCAGTTCTCTGGTGAACAATGTCGTGACGGAATTAAAACCGAACATTGAAAAACGCCGACTCAAGTTTTCGGTGGAAGTGGCGCCGAAAGTCAATTTTCACGTAACCGGCGATTCGGGGAAGCTGTCGCAGGTGGTTAGCAATTTGATTGATAATGCGATTAAATATACGCCGCCGCTTTCAACCGGCGGCGAACCTGGCACAATTCGGATTTTACTCGATCGCGTTAAAGAAAAAATTCGACTGGTGGTGGCGGACAACGGCGCCGGCATTCCGGCCGCAACGATTCCAAAATTATTCCAAAAATTCATTCGCGCCGACGACGCCGGTAAATTAAACATCACCGGCACCGGTCTCGGCCTTTATGTCGCCAAGCAAATTGTAGAAGCGCACAACGGCAAAATCTGGGCCGAGTCGGACGGCCCGGGCCGCGGCAGTCGGTTTGTGGTGGAGGTATAATTTAGAACGATGAATTCAAAATATTTTTGGTTGTTTTTCCTCATTTTTGTCATCATTGGCGGTATTTTTTATGTGTCGGATAAAAATATTCACCAAACAGACGTTAATAATTGGCCGGTTTACCGGAATGAAAAATATGGTTTTGCGGTGAAATATCCGCCGGGGTGGGGGTTTTCGGAAGCGACCGAAGAACCGGAAGCCGGGAGAGAAGGTCCCAGATTTAAAACCCATTATATTATTTTTGGTAAAAATGGTTATAAAACTCCCGAGATTGAACTTTCTCACCAAAATCAATTAGAGATTTTTGAAGAAGATATTCAAGAAATTTTAAGATTCTTTATTGAAACTGGGCATGAGCCGCGTTATCTGAAAACAGGTGAAGAAATACATAACGGAATTACAATGATGAAATACCATTCTAACTTACCGACTGACGATAAAGACTTTTTTTATATTTTTCAAAAAAATGGCATTGTTTATGTTTTCCACACTCTCGGTATTTTTGCCGAACCAATGCTTGATTCATTTGTCTTTTTGAAGTAAGTGCGCGATAATTTGTCCTGGAGGTTTTGACGAACAGTTCGTCGGAACATTTTTTGTTCTTTGCACAAATGAGGAGACAGTGATGAAAAAACGAAATGCCCGCAGTGTTTGTTGGTTGTGCAGTTTGCTGGTATCGGTGTCAATGACTAGTGGTCAGATGGCTGCTCCAGCGACCACTTTTTCTTGGCCGGTTGATTCAAATTACCATTCTGATTTCGGTCCTTTTCTTAACTTTGGTAATTTCCAAAAATATCACCTTGGCGAGGATTGGAATGCGACTGATGGTCAAGATTTCGGCGAACCGGTTTATGCCGTCGCTAACGGTAAAGTTGTTGATCTGCAGAATATAAATCAGCCCGATCCTTGGGGTAAAGTGATAGTCATTGAACACATTCTGTTCAATGGTCAAAAACTTTATTCGCTCTACGCCCATCTTGAAGATCTCTACGTTGTCAAGGGAACAGTTGTTGCCATAGGCGAACAAATCGGCACCATCGGAGACGCCAATGGTTATTATGGACCGCAAAATAATAGCGGCCCGCATTTGCACTTTGAGATTCGTAATGATCCTAGGTGGCGCGACGCGCCGCAAGGTTATACCCGCTCACCCCTTGATCTTAAAGTAGCCCGCCGCTTCAAAAATCCATCGCTCTTTATTGACGACCGAATTGGTTTGCAATCAGTCCCGCTCGCGGCCGGCAACTGGACGGCGATCAATCCGAAAGTTAATAGTTCGTCGGCTTTGCTTTTTATCACTTCCGGCCAGCGAACTATGACTTACAATCAGGCGGTGGCCGAAAAGTTGGTTGACGCCAAAATCCAATACCGTTGGCTTGGTGATTGGACCTGGAAGAACCTGGTAATCACTGAAATGAATTGTTTCAGTACTACCGAGTACCGCTTTCGCGCGAAGAAGTCCGGTGTGACTCTGAATTTAATTCTGCCCGGTCATAACTTTCAAGCCGCGCGCGCGGTGCAAGACATCATCTGGTTTGCTTCAATTAATCCGAATTTCCATTCTTGCCAACCGGAAACGATTGAAAGTTTCAGTGCCAATGATGAGCGGTTTGATTTTCGCCAACTGACCTGCGATTATCAACACCCGCATCACAATACGACCACGACCGCCATTCCGGTTCGTCATGCCACTAACTGGAAATATCCGTTATTCCGATTTATTTCCTACTATGATCCGGAGACAGAAGTTTGGAGTGAGTGGTTGGAATTAGCGCCCGGTCAACTTGATCCATAAATCTCTTCACCCTCTCTTTGTTAGTAGAATCCGCCCCGCGCGCCAGTCGCCGGGGCTTTTTCTTTGTGTATAATTAGAAATAATGGCAAAAGATTTTGAAGTTTGGCTGGCCGGATTGATTGTAATCGCGCTGGGCGTTCACTACACCGGCGCGGCGCCGAAAGTTTTGGCCGATTGGTTAATACTGGCCGCGGCTTTGTTCGGCACGGCGCCGGTACTCGTCAGCGCCGCGCGCCAGCTTTGGCGCCGTGAAATTTCAATGGATCTGCTTGCTTCGGTCGCGTTAATTTTTTCGCTCTTAAGTCAAGAGTGGACATCGGCCGCTTTCATCGCCTTAATGTTGGTCGCCGCGCGTTTTTTACAAAAAATTACCGAGCGCCAAGCGGAGCGAAGTATTAAAAGTTTGCTTAAGTTGCGGCCGAATTTAGCCAATCGAATTAACCGCGGTCAATTAGAAACAGTGTCAATCAATCAATTATCGGCTGGCGACACAATCATTGTTGATTTAGGGGAAAGAATTCCGGTGGACGGCGTCATTAGTTCGGGCGCAATCACGGTTGACGAGTCGTCGCTTACCGGCGAATCGCTACCGGTGGAAAAAAATATCGGCGCTAAAGTTTTTAGTTCGACCATCCTAGTTTCCGGCAGCGCCCAGATCATTGTTGAAAAAATTGGTCGCGACACGACTTTGGAAAAAATCATCGCGCTGGTGGAATCGGCCGGCCAACATAAACCGCGTTACCAAACTATCGGTGAACGATTTGGAAAAATTTATTTAATCGGCATTTTTTTGGTTTCCGGTTTGGTTTTTTATCTGACGCAAAATACTTCGCTGGTGTTATCAATCGTGCTGGTGGTTTGCGCCGACGACGTCGCCGTGGCCGTGCCGCTCGCGTATTTAGCCGCGACCCGGGCCGCCGCGCGGCGCGGCGTGATCATCAAAGGCAGTAATTATTTGGAGGCGCTCGGCGATGTGACCACAATCGTTTTTGATAAAACCGGCACTTTGACGACCGGACAATTGCAATTGGTGGAAATTGTTCCGCTGGCGCCTTGGACCAAACATAACATCTTGGCTTACGGCGGCGCGCTGGCCGAACAATCCAAACACCCGATTGCGAAAGCCGTCGTCGCTTACGCGCAAGCGGAAAAAATTCAATTGGCCTTGGCCGAGCGCGTGGAAGAGCTCGGCGGTTTGGGTTTAGTCGGCGCCAGCGGCGGCCAAGAAATTATTTTCGCGCGCGGCGCCTTAATGACGGCCAGAAATATTCGCGGTTTTGAATTATTGCAATCGGAAATTGACCGCTTGGAAAACGAAGGAAAGAGTCTGACTTATCTCGCGATTAACAATAAACTTGCCGGTCTATTGGCTTTTACCGACCAGATTCGGCCGGAAACAAAAAAAACGATTGATCAATTGCATCAATTAGGCATCAGGCGCACTGTAATGTTGACGGGCGACAACCAACGGGTGGCCAAAACCGTCGCCAACGCCAGCGGTATTAAAGAAGTTCACTCGCAACTTTTGCCCGGGCAAAAAGTTGAACATCTAAAACATTATTTGACCACCGACCGGACGGTGGCGATGGTGGGCGACGGCATCAATGACGCCGCGGCTTTGCGCGGCGCGACGGTCGGTATCGTCCTCGGCGCCATCGGTTACGACGTAGCGATTGAGTCGGCCGATATTGTTTTGATGCGCGATCAGATTTCTAAAATTCCCGAATTAATTAAATTGGCGCGGTTTGTAAAACGGATTGCGTTGCAAGATTTTGTTTTGTGGGGCATTTCCAACATTCTTGGTTTAAGTTTGGTTTTCAGCGGGGTGATCGGGCCGGCCGGCGCCGCGGCTTACAATTTCATCACTGATTTTTTCCCATTGTTTAATTCTTTGCGCGCCGGCCGAAAACAACATGGCAAAAATTCTTGACGGCCGAATCGTTCAAGCGGAAATCAAAAAAACGCTGATGGCGGCGCGGCGGCGTTTATTATTTGAACCGCAATTGGTGATTATCCAGGTTGGCGCTCGACCGGAATCAAATTTATACATTGAACGGAAACAAAAATTTGGCGAGGAAATCGGCGTGAAAGTTACTCGCGCGCGTTATGCGGAAAAAATCACCGAAACCAAATTAATCTCGGCGATTAAAAATTTTAACGCCGATCCGACCGTGCAGGGGATCATCGTGCAATTACCCCTGCCGCGTCACTTACCACCGGCGCCGATTTTGAATGCCGTTGATTTGGCCAAAGATGTAGACGGACTAGCGGCCGGCAGTAACTTTCAATCGGCCACCGCGCGCGCAGTTTTAACTTTATTAGATTATTATAATTTTCCGCTGGCCGGACGGAAAGTGACGGTGGTGGGACGCTCGACGCTGGTGGGCAAACCGATCGCCTTGGCCTGTCTGAAGGTCGGCGCGACCGTAACGATTGGCCATCAGCAAACGAAAAATTTAAGCATGATAACTAAACGGGCTGACATTTTAATCGTGGCCACCGGCGCCGCTGGTTTAATTACTAAAAATTATGTGCGGCCGGAGCAAGTGGTAATTGATGTGGGGATTAATGTTGTTGATAATCAAAAACAAAAAAGAAAAATTATCGGCGATGTGACGTTTGCCGAAGTGGCGAAAATTGTCCGGGCGATCTCGCCGGTGCCGGGCGGCGTCGGACCTCTGACGATTGCTTGTCTCTTTGAAAATTTATTGAGCACCTGCACAAAAAATCCCGCCGATTAACTAGACGGGATAGTGATTGACGGTTGATAAAATAATCATCAATTAAGAACAAAAAAACTGATGATACTGACTGTTGCCGAAACAATTAGGGCGATAACGGAAAGGACATTGCCGCCTTTTAAGGCAATATTATTTGTAGACATCGATCAAACTCCTTTGGTTAGTTGTTCCAGTCTAATCCAGTCTAAATTTAACATAAAATTGTTTTTTAAACAAAGAAATCCCTCACCCAACAATTAAGTTAGGTGAGGGATTGTGTCAACTAATCAGTGTTCAGTAGTGTTCGGTCAGCTGACCGCTGGCTCGAACTTCGGTTCGCGCCGGCGGCGAATCAACATCGCAGCCATGCCGACGCCGAGCAACGACAAGGTCGCGGGCTCGGGGACGATCACGCCGGAAACTGAAATATGACCGTCCCAACCGTTGAGAGTAAACCATTCCGGCGCCGGCGGTGACGACGGCGACCAGTAATTCTGATTGAAACTGGCAGAAGAATTAGTTACTCGGCCGCCAATCACATAAAAGTTCGCAAAGGCGTTTGTCCACAATTCTTTTTCGCCGCCCGGCTGACGAACCCAATAATTATAATTGGTGTTCGCGTCATAGGAAAGAGAAAACACTGGTCTTCCCCCGACATAAGGCCAAGGGTCGGCGTCCACGAACGAGTATTCGTCAATCGACAAACGGCCGTTCACCGACGGCCCTTGATTGTCCGTCGGAAATTCACCCGGATCTTCGGCAAACGACCCGTGCATATAGATCGAAGCCGAAAATCTGCCGATTACCCCATCGTTCGGATTGTCGTCGGGATAAAGATCAACGCTTCCCGATATTTCCGATACCAGTAAACCGTTGCCGTTGACCGAACCCCAACCGCGAACATCGTCATGACCGCTACTCGCGTAGCCGTTACCAATATTACGGCTACCTCCGCCACCGCCACCACCACCGGGCGGCACCGTCGGAACAGGCGGTAGAACCGGGCCAGCCGAAGCCAACCCCCAATTCCCCAACAGCACTAATGCGACTGCGACCATAACCGTCATCAGACTCCATTTCGCTTTCATTGTTATTCTCCCAACTGACAATGACCAGAAAACGGCTTAACCACGGTGGGAAAGCCTACAATTGCTATGCTAGCAGAAATCAAATAATTTGTCAAACTTTGGTAATCATCATAATGCTGTTATGATTAGCCGATGTCTAACCAACAAAAAATTATTCTCTCCGGCGTCAAGCCCACCGGCCGGCCGCACATCGGCAATTATTTCGGCGCAATGAAGCAATTCGTTGATCTTCAAGAAAATTACGAGTCTTACATTATGATTGCCGACTACCACGCGTTAACGAGCATTACCGGCGCGGCGGCACTCGCTCAAGATATTTTTGAAGTGGCGGTTGATTATTTAGCGATTGGTCTGGATCCGGCGCGCGCGGTAATTTTTCAGCAATCGGCCGTGCTGGAGCATACTGAACTGGCTTGGATTTTTAATTGTTTGACGACGATGCCGTATCTCGCCCGCGCCCACGCTTACAAAGACGCGCTGGCGAAGGATAAAGAGATTAATGTCGGTGTTTTTGCCTATCCGTTATTGATGGCGGCGGATATTTTACTCTATGACGCCGACGCGGTGCCGGTGGGGTTGGACCAAAAACAACATGTGGAAATCGCCCGCGACACGGCCGAAAAATTTAATCGTTTGTTCGGCGAAACTTTCAAACTGCCAGCACCGTTGATTTTGGACGAAGTTAAGACCGTCATCGGTTTGGACGGCCAAAAAATGTCCAAGAGTTATCGCAATACCATCCCGTTGTTTGCGACCGAACGGGAATTGAAGCAATTGGTAATGAGCGTCAAAACTGATTCCAAAGGGGAAACGGAACCGAAAAATCCGGAAGAATGCAACGTGTTCGCTTTGCATCGGCTTTTCTCCGAAACGGATTTGCCGGAACTGAAACGACGTTACGTCAAAGGTGAAATCGGTTATCGGGAGTCAAAAGAAATTTTATTCAAAAATATGAATGCTTATTTGGCGCCTTTGCGCGAGAAACGAGCGGGGATTGCCGCCGACCGCGATCGCGTTCTGGAAATTCTCCGCGCCGGTGGGGAAAAAGCGCGAGCGCGAGCGAGCGCCAAGATGGCGGCGGTGAGACAAAAGATTGGAGTGGAGTTAAAATTTTAAATATTTATGCAAAACCGCACTTTGATTAAAGATTTGAAAAATAAGGTCGGCGAGACGGTGACGCTCGCCGGTTGGGTGGACGCGCGGCGGGATCACGGTAAATTGATTTTTTTGGATTTGCGGGAGGCCACGGGGAAAGTGCAAATGGTCGCTCTTCCTAATCATACCGAAGTGCATCAAGTTGCCGCCACGTTGCGAAACGAATGGGTGATTAAGGTTACCGGTCAAGTCAATAAACGACCGCTGAAAATGATCAATCCCGACTGGCCGAACGGCGATTTGGAAATTGAAATTTTGACGTTGGAAATTTTGAACGAAGCGACGCCACCGGCGATTCCCGTTGATTCCGACGGCTGGGAGATTGGCGAGGAAAATCGCTTAAAGTTTCGTTATCTTGATTTGCGCCGCCCGCGCTTGCAAAAAAATCTTCGCTTTCGACACCGCTTAATAAAATTTATCCGCGATTATTTGTCCGAACGGGAATTCATTGAAGTGGAGACGCCGATTTTGACTAAAACGACGCCGGAGGGCGCGCGGGATTATCTCGTGCCGGCGCGACTTTATCCGGGCAATTTTTACGCTTTACCGCAATCGCCCCAACAATACAAACAACTTTTGATGGTGGCGGGGGTGGAAAGATATTTTCAAATCGCTCGTTGTTTCCGCGACGAGGATACGCGCGGCGACCGCCAACCAGAATTTACGCAACTGGATTTGGAAATAGCCTTTGCGGCCCAAGAAGAAGTAATGAGATTGAATGAAGAATTACTCATCGCTTTGGTCCAAAAATTATCGCCGGAAAAAAAGATTTTACAAATTCCGTTTCCGCGATTGACTTACCGCGAAGCGATGGAAAAATACGGCACCGACCGGCCGGATTTGCGGCCGGCTGCTTCCGCGGCTGATGAGAATAAAACCATTCTGGCTTTTTGTTGGGTCATTGATTTTCCGTTTTTTGAGAAAGATGAGAAAGAAAATTGGATTTTTACTCACAATCCATTTTCGGCGCCAAAATCAGAATTTTTGGAATCATTGATTAAAAAAGAAAAAATCGGCGAAATTATCACCAGCCAATATGACATTACCCTAAACGGTTTTGAGATTGGCGGCGGCAGTCTTCGCAATCATCGGCCGGAAAATCTAAAATCGGTGTTGGAAATTTTGGGCCATAATCATAATGATATTCAAACTAATTTCGGCCACATGCTTCAAGCGTTGGCCTCCGGCGCACCGCCGCACGGCGGCATCGCGTGGGGATTAGATCGATTAATCAGCCTTTTGGCGAACGAACCGAATATCCGCGAAGTAATCGCGTTCCCGAAAACCGGCGAGGGACGAGACTTAATGATGAACGCGCCGGCGCCGGCGACCGCTGAACAACTTAAAGAATTATGGCTGAAAAGTTTGCGGTAAGAGTCGGCGAGTTTGAGGGACCTTTGCCGCTGTTACTTGAGCTGGTGGAGAAAAAACGATTATCCATCAGTCGAATATCGCTCGCTGAAGTGGCGGATGATTTTTTGAATTATGTCCGCGGATTGGAACAACCATCCAAATCTTTGCTGGCCGAATTTATCGTGATTGCTTCCACACTGATGTTGATTAAATCAATTTCTCTTCTGCCGTCGCTGACGCTGAAACAAGAAGAGAACGAGGAGATCGGCGATTTGGAACGTCGGCTGAAACTTTATGAAATTATCCGCGACGCCGCCGTCGGTCTGCGCGCGCGATGGGGACGACAAATGATTTTTTATCCGGAATCGCGGCGACTGAAAACCGTTGTCTTTTCGCCGACCGCCGAACTTACCGTTGGCAATCTGTTAGCCACGATGAATAATTTAATTCAATCGTTGCCGCTCGCCGTTGAAAAATTACCATCGCTGGCCATCAGAAAAATCGCCAGTTTGGAAGAAACGATTAAAGATTTAACCAAGCGGATTCAGATGTCTTTGCGGATGAATTTCAGCGATTTTGTGAAAAATAAACAAGAAAAGACTAATATCATCGTTAGTTTTTTGGCTTTGTTGGAGCTCTGCAAACGGGGTTTAGTGGAAGTTGAACAGGGGAATCATTTGGCCGACATTAAAATTGAAACGAAAATGGCCGGCCTGCCTCATTATGATATAATCTGAAAAATCATGGCCGCTATTTTAGAACAACAATTGGAAGCACTGCTTTTTTGGCAGGCGTCGCCGCAGAGCGTCAAACAATTAGCGACGGCTTTATCTGTCAGTGAAGAAGAAGTTCGTTCCAGTTTGACTCGTTTGGAACAAACATTAGCCGGCCGCGGCCTTAGACTGGTCGCCAAAGATAACGAATTTACTTTGGGTACCGCACCGGAATTCGGAGAATTATTTGAACGGCTGGCCAAGGACGAATTGAAAGCCGATCTCGGCCGCGCCGGATTGGAAACTTTAACCATCATTTTGTATCGCGGTCCGATCGCGAAGTCGGGAATTGATTATTTGCGCGGAGTTAATTCCGGTTTTACTCTCCGGCAATTGCTAATTCGCGGATTAATTGAAAAAATTCCCAATCCTCAATCTGCCCGCAGTTCGCTTTATCGGTCGACTTTTGACTTAATGTCGCTTTTGGGTTTGACGCAATTGTCGGAGTTGCCGGAATTTGAAACGATTAAGAAAAAAATTGATGATTTTTATCATGTCAACAACGAAACCGCGACGGCAGCCAATCAGTAAGACATATGAGCGGCTGGTGCTGGCCAGCACGATTTTTTTTATTGTTCTGGCTGTCTGGACTGCCGATTGGTCAGTGTTCAAATTTAAGACAACACCCCCGATCAATACGCTAAACCGGATTGAAAAATCAATTCCACCGATTAATCCGTTTGAAAATTTGACGCTCGAGGCCCAAGCGGTCTTGGTTTTTTATCCGGATGAAGAAAAAATAATTTTTGCCAAAAATGCCGACCACCCTTTACCTATTGCTTCATTGACTAAAATAATGGCGAGCTTGGCCGCCGAGCGCATTTTAACTCCCGAGTCAACGATTCAATTTATGAATCGGCCTTGGCGATTGGCAAATTTAACGGATTATCTTCTGGTCTCGTCATCCAACGCCGCCGCGGCGGCGTTAGCCGCCGCGGCAGAGAAGAACGATGATCCGCAAAATCGGTTGGTCAATGAAATGAATGCCCAAGCCGCGGCGATCGGTTTGACGACGACTCATTTTAACAATCCCACCGGTCTTGACTCAATCGCCGGCGAACCGGGGGGCGTCGGCTCGGCTTATGATGTCGCCAAATTGCTCGTCTATATTTTAAAAAATCGGCCGGATTTATTGACTGCCACTCGCTATCCAGAAGTCGAGGTGGCAGCGACGGATGGCTTTCGCTATCATTTAGTCAACACCAACGAAATTATCGGTGAAATTCCCGGTCTCCTGGCTTCCAAAACCGGCTATACTGATTCGGCCCAGGGGAATCTGGCGATAATTTTCGACCGCGGTCTTAATCAACCGGTGGTGTTGGTGGTGCTTGGTTCAAGTGTGGCCGGTCGTTTCCAAGACATTAAAAATTTAATCGCCGCCGTTTATGATTATTGATGTTTTTAAAGTTTTTACGCCGAGTCTGATCGCCTTTTTTGTCGGTTTGGCGATCACCCCGTTTTTAACTCACTATCTTTATAAATACAAATTATGGAAGAAGAAGGCCGGCAAAATCGCCCCGGACGGCCGCGAGACGCCGATTTTCAATCAGCTGCATCAAACGCGAGAAGTCGGCACGCCGCGTTTGGGCGGAATTATTATTTGGGTCAGTACGATTTTAAGCATTTTTGGTTTTTGGCTCCTGGCTAAATTTTTCCCGACGGAATTGACAACCAAATTAAATTTTTTCAGCCGCAATCAAACTTGGCTGCCGCTTTTCACTTTGATGGCCGGTTCGTTGGTCGGTTTGATTGATGATATTTTAGAAATTATGGGCAGTGCAATCAATCGCGCCGTGCCGCGCGGCGGTTTGCCCTTTCGCCAACGTCTCATTTTAGTCACTTTATTGGGATTAATCGGCGCTTGGTGGTTTTATTATAAACTCGGCTTATCCACGATTGACATTCCGTTTTGGGGAGAATTAACAATCGGTTGGTTAATCATTCCTTTTTTCGTCGCCGTGATGATTTTCCTCTTTTCCAGCGGTGTAATTGACGGTTTAGACGGTTTAGCTGGCGGCGTGATGGCTATCATCTTCGGCGCTTATTCAGGCATCGCTTTTTTTCAAAATCAAATTGACTTGGCGGCTTTTTCGGCGGTCATCACCGGCAGTATCTTGGCTTTTCTTTGGTTTAATATTCCGCCGGCGCGATTTTATATGTCGGAAACCGGTATTTTAGGATTAACTACCACCTTGACGATCATTGCCTTTTTAACAAAGTCAGTGGTGGTCTTGCCGATCATCGCTTTTCCGCTATTTGCCACGGCCGCGAGCAATATCCTTCAATTATGGTCAAAAAAATTTAGGCACGGCCGGAAAATTTTTCTCGTCGCGCCGTTGCATCATCATTTTGAGGCCCTGGGCTGGCCGCCGGCCAAAGTGGTAATGCGTTATTGGGTGATCGGCGTAGTCGCGGCGATCATCGGAATGATTATTACTCTCATCGGCCGCTGATGATGCACCGCCGAGTTCTCAACCGCCGTTTCTTTTTTTTCATTCTGGCGTTGGCGCTCGGCGGTTTTTTTATTTTTTTATCGGCGTCTTTAGGTTTACTTAATCGCGGGGGCGCCAGTTACGGCCGCGTGATTTTGAAGCAATTATTAATATTGATTGGAGCGATTGGTCTGATGCTGATGGCCGCTAATTTTGATTATCACCGTCTGCGACGTTGGGCCCTGCCGATTTTTCTTGTGGCCCTAGCCGTCAGTCTACTGGTTTTTGTTCCCGGATTGGGTTTTTCTTCCGGCGGCGCCAGACGCTGGCTGTCAATCGGGACGCAGACTTTCCAGCCGTCGGAATTATTAAAACTCGGTTTCATTATTTATTTGGCCGCCTGGTTGACGCGAACCAATGTCCAGTTGACCAGTTGGGCCTCCGGTTTCTTGCCCTTCGTGTTATTGATGGGCGTAACCGGCGCGACTCTGATTGCCGAACCTGACCTCGGCACTTTTTCAGTTTTAGCCGTTTCGGCTCTAGTAATGTTTTTTGTGGCCGGTGGCCATTGGCGCCAACTTTTATTGATTTCTGTTTTGGGTTTGATTCTCATCGGTGGCACGATTGCCGCCAAACCATATGCTCGAGAACGAATTTTAACTTTTATTCATCCCCAAGAAAATCTTTTAACTTCTTCTTATCAACTTAACCAATCATTGATCGCTATCGGTTCCGGCGGTTGGTTGGGTCGCGGGTTAGGCCGGAGCATTCAAAAATTTAACTATTTGCCAGAACCGATCGGCGATTCTATTTTTGCCGTGGCGGCGGAAGAATTTGGTTTATTTGGCGGTCTGTCGATTATTTTGATTTTTATTATTTTTGCCTGGTGGGGATTGGCGTTGGCGGCCCAAGCTTCCGATCGATTCGGGCGCGTTCTGATTACCGGCATCATTGTCTTAATCGCCACTGGGGCTTTTGTTAATATTGCTTCAATGCTTGGTCTTTTGCCTTTAACCGGTATTCCTTTAATTTTTATCAGCCATGGCGGTAGTTCGCTTCTGTTTTCCTTGCTCGGTTGTGGTATTATTTTGAATGTCGGTAGATTTGCTTTAAAATCTTAATTATGAAAATTGTTTTTACCGGCGGCGGTACGGGCGGACATTTTTATCCTATTATCGCGGTGGCGGAAGAAATTAACGCGATTATCAAGGAACGCAAGTTGATTAACGTTAAACTTTATTATTTTTCCGATACACCATACGATGAACCAGCTTTGTTTGAAAATAATATTCAATTTCAACGCGTCCGTTCAGGTAAACGGCGGCGTTATTTTTCATTTTTGAATTTTTTTGATTTCTTTAAGATTTTCTGGGGCACCTTAACGGCCCTGATTAAACTTTATTTCATTTATCCGGATGTTGTTTTCAGTAAGGGCGGTTATGCCAGCGGACCGACCGTATTGGCGGCGCGTTTGTTACGGATTCCGATTTTTATTCATGAATCGGATTCCCGCCCGGGACGGGCGAATCTTTGGGCCGGTCGTTTTGCCAAACGAATTGCTTTGTCTTACGCCGAAGCGGCTGAATTTTTTAAACCGAAACAGCAAAAAATCATCGCGGTTACCGGCAATCCCGTGCGCCACAATTTGCGTTATCCTTTGAGTCAGGGCGCGCGGGAATTTTTAGGTTTGGAAGAGAATATCCCGATTATTTTAATTGTTGGCGGTTCGCAGGGAGCAGAAATTATTAACGAAGTGGCGGTAGACGCTCTGCCGACCTTGATTGAACGTTACGGTATAATTCACCAGGTCGGAGCGGCTAACCTAAGCGCGGTGGAAAAACGGTCGCGGATCGTGCTGGAAAATAACAAACTGGCCGGGCGTTATAAATTATTTGCTTTTCTCAACCCTTCGGCGATGCGGATGGCCGCCGGCGCGGCGGCATTGGTGGTGTCGCGCGCCGGTTCAATTGTTTTTGAAATTGCTGCTTGGCGGATTCCAGCAATTCTGGTGCCGATTCCGGAAGCAATCAGTCATGATCAACGTTCCAACGCTTTCACTTACGCGCGCGGCGGCGCGGCGGTGGTGATTGAGCAAAATAATTTTCTGCCGACAGTCTTAGTGTCGGAAATCAACCGCTTGATCGGCCAGCCGCAACTATTGGAAACAATGCGCGCGGCCGCCGGCCGTTTCGCCAAACCGCAAGCCGCGCGCCTGATTGCCGATGAGTTGATGAATATCGCCTTGAGTCACGAATGATGAGTGTCGGGGGAAATTCCTCCCGGCAGTCTAGATTTTAAAAAAAGGCCCCTCCCGCACGATTGGGAGGGGCGAATGTGGCGAGATGTAGCGAGACAAAACCTGAAACAATTTCATTTTTCCACTCAAAACTGTGAACGCGAGGCAGCAAGATGGCGTCGGGACACCTCTTTTCTTTTGTACAATGTTGATTGATTTGAATCTGGTGGTTATATCGAGAGTGATGCCGGTGAGGCTGACAACCTCGTTTAAGCGCTACTTTTTATCCTCGGTTATTCACCCAGGTTCACGCAACCGATTTTCAATCATCTCCGTCGGCTTTTTCAAACCAGATATTGAAACAACCAGACGTCAATCAACTCCACTATTAGTATATATGGATAAGTTTTTGTGTCAAACAAAAAGGACGCCGTCTGTTTGGATATTGGTCCGGGCAGGATGGCGTCCGACTTACTAAACGAGCTCGATGTTTTGGTTGATTTCCTAAAAATCTTGTTGGTTGCTACAATAAACGGATTATGTCAGTCATTGTGCGATTTGCGCCGAGTCCGACCGGGCCGTTGCATCTTGGTGGCGCGCGGACGGCGCTGTTTAACTATCTTTTTGCCAAAAAAGCCGGCGGGAAAATCTATCTGCGGATTGAAGACACTGACCGCGAGCGGTCCAAACCGGAATTTGAACAAAATATTTTTGACAGTCTCAATTGGCTCGGTTTGAAATTTGATAATTCGGAGCCGATTCGCCAATCGGCGCGCAGTGAAGTTTATCAAAAGGTTTTGACTCAATTAATTTCCACCGGCGCGGCTTATATCTCAAAAGAAGAAAACCAAGCGGGGAGCGATGAAAATAAAAGAAGCGAGGTCGTCCGTTTTAAGAATCCGAACCAGACAATTTCTTTCGTTGATTTGATTCGCGGCGAAATTACTTTTGATACCAAAGAATTAGGCGATTTTGTGATTGCCAAAAGTTTAACCGAACCGCTTTACCATTTAGCCGCGGTCGCCGACGATATTGAAATGGGAGTCACACAGGTAATTCGGGGCGAGGACCATATTTCCAACACTCCGCGGCAAATTTTATTGATTGAGGCGCTTGGCGCCGCGCGGCCGACCTACGCTCACATTCCGCTGATTTTAGCCCCGGACCGGTCAAAATTATCCAAAAGGCACGGCGCCGTATCAGTTACCGAATATCGCGCGCGGGGTTATTTACCGGAAGCGCTGGTTAATTATTTAGCGTTACTCGGTTGGAACCCGGGTACGGCCGAAGAAATTTTTTCGCTTGATGAATTGGTTCAACGGTTTTTGCTCGCCAAAGTCCAGAAAGCCGGCGCAATTTTTGATTTGGTAAAATTGAATTGGCTGAATCGGGAATATTTGAAACGATTGCCGGACGAAATTTTAATCAATCAAGCGCCGCCGGAAATTGACGAAAAAATTGTTCGTAAAATTATGCCCCTGATCAAAGAACGGCTAACCATTTTAACCGACTTAAAACAATTGCTTGGCGAAAGAGGGGAATTTAATTATTTTTTTCAACCACCAGCTTACGGTCTAGAGTTGTTAAAAAATCAGAAGCATTTTAAAAAATTATCCGAATTAATTAACTCTGTGGGTAATCGTGATGATGATTTTACCGCCGAAAAAATAAAAGCGAAAATCATGCCTTATGCCGATCAAGAGGGGAGAAGTGAGGTTTTGTGGCCTTTTCGGGCGGCTTTGACTGGTCGGGAAAAATCACCCGACCCGTTCACAGTGGCGGCGATTTTGGGAAAGGAGGAAACCTTAAAAAGTTTGGTGTATGCCGAGAATCTGGTTTAAACTATTTTTTGTCTTTTTTTTAATGTGGGCGGCGGGCGCCGCGCGCGCGGCGACGTTGGATGATATTCGCAGCCGCATCAGTGATCACAACGCGGAGATTAGAAAATTGGAAACACAAATCAACGCTTACCAAAAAGAATTACAAACAATCGGTCAAACTAGCCGAAGTCTACAGGGCGAAATTGCCCGATTGGAAACGACGCGCAAAAAATTAGCGACGGACATTCAAGTCACCGAGCAAAAGATTGCCAAAACCGATTTGACGATTGATCAATTGACGCTGGAAATCGGCGATAAAGATCAGACTCTGGCGCGCCGCCGCGCCGCCACCGAAGAAAGTTTGAGACAATGGCGCCAATTGCAGGATTTATCGCCACTAGAAGTCATTTTGCGCTACGATCATTTTTCGGATATTTTAACCGAGCTCGGCGCTTTGACGGCCTTTCAGCGCCAATTGGAACAAGATATTTTTTTAGTCTCAAAATTAAAAGATGAATTGGAAACTACTCGCTTAGCGACGGAAACTGAACGAAAAAATTTGGCGGCCCTGAAAATTCGTTTGGCTGACCAGCGGCAAATTGCCCAAGAAAATCAAACCGCCAAAGACCAATTATTGAAACAGACGAAAAATCAGGAAGTTAATTATAAAAAATTATTGACTGAAACGGTGGCTCGGAAAGAGGCGTTTGAGAAAGAATTGACCGATTTGGAATCCCAGTTGCGGATTTATGTTGATTTAAGTAAATTACCACCCGCTGGGAAGGGTTTACTCCGTTGGCCGCTGCAAAATATTTTTATCACTCAAGAATTTGGTAAAACCGTCGCCGCTAAACGACTCTATGTTTCCGGTACCCATAACGGCGTGGATTTTCGGGCGAGTGTTGGCACGCCGGTAGCGGCGGCTAGCTCCGGTTTGGTGAAAGGAACAGGGGACACCGATTTGGTTTGCCGCGGCGCCTCATACGGCAAATGGGTGCTGATTGAACATCCAAATGGTTTAAGCACGATTTACGGTCATCTTTCACTTATTAAAGCCGTTGCCGGTCAGACGGTAACCACCGGTGAAGTTATTGGTTATAGCGGCCAAACCGGCTATTCCACCGGACCGCATTTGCATCTCTCGGTGGTGGCCACTCAAGGTTTGCGTTTGGATACTTATAATTTCAAATCCTGCGCCGCCGCGAAAATTACGATGCCCCTAGCCGATCCAAGCGCTTATCTGGATCCGTTGCTTTACTTGTAAAATGGGGGAGTTAAGATTTATAATTAATCCAATGAAAAATTTAAATCAACATTCAAGTCAACCAAATAAATCCGCCGGTTTGATTAAAATTTTATTGTTCTTAATCCTGATAGTTGTCTTGTTAACCTACTTAAAAATTGATCTGAGACAATTAGTGGACACTTACTGGTCAAAAATTTTTTGATAGACAAACAAATCGGAATATGCTAGCCTTAAGATAGGAATTGATAAGTTGTTTAGGTTGAATCAGTTCCATCCTTAATTATCAAGCTATTTTGACAAACTAGGCAAGAAATTGTCTAGTTTTTTAATGCCATTTTTACTTTAACCAAAATCGGCTTAACCGGACTTTTAGCCGTGGCTCAATTAAGCTCGCCGCCGATCACTTCAGTTACGACTACAACCACCGTGCCATTGGCACCAGTTGAATCAGTAATCAAATCAGATTCATTTGAACTAGCCGTCACGGTAATTGATTTGACGACTAATCAAACGATTAGTCCAACGATTGAAGTTCATTCGGCGCCGCCGGAAATGACTATTCCGGAATTGATTGAAAAAACCAGCCGCGATTACGACCTTGATCCGCGGTTAGCTTTAGCGGTGGCTAAGTGCGAAAATAATTTCAAACACTATAATCAAGATGGTGAGGTTTTGCGCGGTCGAGCTAATCGTTATGATGTCGGTATTTTTCAAATCAATGAACAATATCACTTGGCGAAGAGTCGCGAGTTAGGTTTTGATATTTACACGCCGGATGGCAACATTGAATATGCGGTTTGGTTAATGAAAACCTCCGGTCGCGCGCCTTGGGTTTGGAGTCAACCGTGCTGGAGCAAAGAGGTTTAATGCGCAAAAGATATATTGTGCGACATACCCTTACGGATCGGGCGAGCTCTATAATCCAGGACAATTAGCGGCCGGAGTATACCCCGCTCGCCTAGCGTCTTCAACAGTGGTAAACCAAACTTTATTTTCTTCTTTAATCCGAACCGCCCCCGGACACCAAGGATAATGGTATTTAGTGCCGTTTTTTGAGCCGACAAATGTACTATTGACCGAAGAAGCGGATTGGCGTTGATTATTCGTAGTTAACCCCATTGTTGTCGTGGCTAAATTATCAATCTCAATCCTAATTGGCTCCCTCGCCTCTTTTAGTTTAGTCAGACGTCCTAAACCGAAACTTAAGCCAGCGATCAAGAAAAAATTAACGATTACCACCCCGCCTTTTCGGCGGATAAGTCCAGACTTGATTTTTTCCCAATAATTTTTTAGACTGATAGGACTTAATATATGGCTCATAGAAAAGCGGGCGGTACCGCTAAAAATTTACGCGATTCCCAGCCGAAGTTTTTAGGCATTAAGCTTTTTGACGGCGAACTAGCCGGTCCCGGCGCGATTATTCTGCGTCAGCGGGGAACAAATTTTCTACCCGGAAAAAACACCGGTCTTGGTCGCGATCACACTATTTTCGCATTGAAAGCCGGCCGCGTCCAGTTCCGCACTCGCCGAAAAACCGGTTACGATTCTGGTGTGCGAAAAATCAAAGAAGTTTCGATTATTTAGTTTTTTCTTCTTCCGGCGTAATTTTGATTTTAATTATTCCTTCACCGCCGCCACTGGAAATTTTTAAATCATAATCGCCGACGGCTTTAATCGGCCGAATGAGTTCCAACCAATCCGGTTCAAGCTCAATTTTGGTTTCTTTTTTGATTGCTTCAATAATTGCCAATCGATCAATTCCTTCAAATAAATGACCTTGTTCATTGGCTTTGGCTTCAATGGTGATAACCGTCTTACCGGTATTCAATTGGCCGATCAGTTCAACAGCTTTGGTTCTTAATTTGCCACGCCGATTCTCGTCTTGTTGTTTTAGCAATTCAACGCGTTGGCGCGCCGCGCGATCGGCCACTAAGGCCAGACCGCTTGGCAAAAGATGATTTCGCGCGTAACCGCCGGTAACATTTTTCACTTCAAATTTTTTTCCCACTCCCCGCACATCACCCAAAAGGACGATTTTCATGGGTCTAATCTTACTTGATTCCCCTATCGCCGCCTACTTGACAGAATTGAGAATTTCAATCGCTTTGTTTAATTGCGGGTCAAAATCAGGTTGACTTCCCGACCCCTCATCTTTTTTTGGCCGCTTAACAATTACCTGTGGCGTTAGGCCGTTATCCGATGAACTTTGCCCTTTGGGCGTATACCACTTAGCGATAGTAATCTTTATTGAACTGTCATCTGTCACTTTGACCAATTCCTGCACCGAGCCTTTGCCGAAAGTTTTCTCCCCCACCAACACCGCTTTGCCATATTCAGAAAGAGCGCCAGCTAAAATTTCCGAAGCTGACGCGCTACCACCGTCAACTAAAATCGCCAATTTTAACCGATCAGTAAAGACATCATAACCGTGGCTACGGTGAATTTTTTCTTCTTCACTGTCGCGCCCGCGTTCAATCACTACCGGCGCGCCGGCCGGCAAAAACCAACTGGCCAAATCCACGGCGGCTTCCAATAAACCACCCGGATTACCACGCAAATCAATAATCAATTTATTAGTTTTTGCCGCGACAAATTCGCGCAAAGCCACGCGAAATGTTTCCGACGCATTAGCGCTGAAACTAAAAAGTTTAATGATAAAAATACCGTCTTTGATTTCCGTTTTAACGGTTGGAATGGTAATTTTCGCTCGAGTAATGACAAAATCGCGCAATTTTTCTTCGTCTTTTCGCACAATTGATAATTTTACCACGGTGCCAATCTCGCCACGGATTAAATTGACGGCTTCATCAATCATTATTTTTTCGGTGTCTTGGTCGTTAATCTTAATAATCTGATCACCGGCAATTATTCCCGCCAACGCCGCCGGTGTTCCGGCCAATGGCGAAACGACAGTGAGAATTTTATCGCGTAAGTCAATTTCAATTCCGATGCCACCGAAATTACCGTTAATACTTTCCTCAAAACTTTTCTTTTCTACTGGTGGCAAAAAAACAGTATAGGGATCGCCGAGCGCGTCCACCATCCCGCCGATTGCCCCCCAAAGCCGTTTTTGGGTTTTTTCTGTTTCATCAGTAGTGGTCGTTGCCGCGCCATTGTCAACAAATTTTTCATCAATGACATTCCAGGCTTTCCAAAATGGTGCGAAATCAATCTTCGCCGATGCTGTCGTTTCCAGATTAAATAACGAGGTAATTTTTTTAAATGCCGGGCGCTCTTCAAAACCAACTACGGCGCCGGCCAAAAAAGAACCGGCCAAAACCGCTATCACCAGTAATCCCCAAATAAGGCGCCAAAGATTTTTTTGCATCAAAGTCTTACTACTAGTATAATGAATTGAATGATTAAAAAGCAAGATTACAATGGTCTAACTTGGATTGATTTGGAAGCGCCGACTGAAGTGGAACTTAAACAAGTTGTTGTGGAATATAAGATTCATCCATTGGCGGCCGCCGAACTCGCTAATCCTTCCACGCGTTCAAAAGTTGATTTGTATTCGGATTTTATTTATTTAATTCTTCATTTCCCGATTTGCCATCTGTGTTACGGTAAACGGCCGATTACCGGCGAAGATACCGAAGAAGTTGATTTTATCATCGGTCAAAATTTTTTACTGACAGTCCATTATAAACCAATGGAAAGTTTAACTGAATTTTCCCGAATTTTTACGGTCAATTATTTTAAAGAGCGCGGCCGAAAACTCCACGCCGGGTATATTTTTTATTATCTAATGCGGCATCTTTATAATTCTTTGTCCACCGGTCTGGATTATGTCAATGGCGTTTTAAAGCAAGCGGAACAGAAAATTTTCGCCGGTGAGGAAAAAGCAATGATTCAGTTGCTGGCTTCAATTAACCGCAATCTGTTTGATTTCCGTTGGGCGTTGAAAACTCACCGACAAATTCTTGATTCTTTGGTCGTCGCTGGTCAAGAATTTTTTGGCCAAGGTTTCAAATATTATTTGGCGACGATAACCGGCGAATATGAAAAAATCTGGAATATGTTGGAGAGTAATCGCGAAACTTTTCTTGATCTGCGCCAAACCAATGAATCAATGTTGTCAATAAAAACCAACGAAACGATTAAACTTCTTACCGTCTTGGCGTTTATCTTTTTTCCGTTAACAATTGCCACGCAATTTTTCGGCATGAATATTGATCTGCCGCTGGTGAACCAGCCTAGTGGTTATTTGATCGTGATCGGCCTGATGGTGGTTATTTCCGCCATTATGTTCGTTTGGGCCCGTTTCCGGCGATGGCTCTAACTTTTTTTAACACCATGACGGCCAAGAAAGAACTGTTTGTTCCCCGGTCTTTGACGGCGGTCAGTTTTTACGCTTGCGGGCCGACAGTTTACGCCGCGCCGCATCTCGGTAATTTACGAACTTTTGTCACCAGTGATTTATTGCATCGCATCTTGCGCCGCAGCGGTTATACCGTGCGTTTGGTAATTAATATCACCGATGTGGATGATAAAACTATTGCTGGCGCCCAAGCGGCCAATATGTCACTCGGTGATTTTACCGGCCAATATGAACAAAATTTTCTGGCTGACCTTGCCGCTCTTAATATTTTGCGGCCAGCCGCTTTGCCGAAAGCAACGGACTTTGTCGGTCAAATGATTGTTTTGATTGAAAATTTATTGAAAAAAGGTTTGGCCTATCCCGCGGCGGATGGAATTTATTTTAAAATCGCCGCTTTTCCCGATTATGGCCGATTGGCTAAATTAACGGAAATAAAAAACAATCAAACCGAACGCGCCGATTTTGCTCTTTGGAAATTTTATAAGCCAAGCGACGGTTCGACGGTTTGGGCCGCGCCCTTCGGGCGCGGC
>ERZ1292632.86-Hain-H43-01um-R2-86-length-87667-cov-11_pt1 | contig 87667 bp, 109 predicted proteins | sample MGYA00564407_ERZ1292632 | MGnify/ENA primary metagenome ERZ1292632 (study PRJEB36523, sample SAMEA6512637) | groundwater metagenome | collected 2019-01-08 | study: AquaDiva: Metagenomics assemblies of 32 groundwater samples | reverse complement strand
TACACATTAGAAAGACTCCTTGTGAAAAAGAGCAGTTTCAGATTGGTTTCCACATTCAATCTGTTCAATCACTTGTTCAATATGTTTACATCTTCTATCTGTTTTGTATGTGCGATATCCATAATGAGGGCAAGAGCACCAATAATCATATTCAATTGTTTGTGATTGTTCAATTCTCGTAACTTCATAAAATTGTTTTGGATTTCTGTGACTTTGAACTTTGAAAGTGAGATTCATTGATGATTTTTTGTTTATATTACTTTCTCACAAAAATAAAAAATTTGGTTTCGATAATTAATCTTCGATTTTCTTGTTTTTCCGCCGCAAATAGCGATTACGCAAACGTTTTGCGAATTTCTTTGCAGTCTGACCGGAAATTTCATCAATTCCAATATTTCCAGATTTGGAAACAGATCCTTTTGGCATTGAAATCAAACCATGACGAACACGATCAATGATTTTAGAGATCCCATATTTTTCCAAATTAGTGGAATTCTTGGAAAAATACCCAGGAATATTTCTCTTGGTTCTGGACATTAATCAACTCTTTTTAAAATTAATTAGGGATTACCACAAATCTTCAGCAACAAACGATATCAAATCTAATTCAATACCTTTTGCCACTATTTCAAAATTCGGTCTCACTTCTTGCTCAAATTTCAATTTATTCAACGATCTCTGTGCCTCGATGATTTTTCCTTCAGAAATTAAACGTTGAACAAGAACGGCGCTTGAAATTGTCTTTGTTCTAGAACTACGATTATTATTAACCCAACACTTTTGAAATTGATGACGTTTGATCTGTTTTCTTGTTTGCCCTTGGAGATCAAGAACTTTGACATTCTTTTCATTGAACCATTCTTTGCATTGATTCAACCGACGCAATTCATGAGCGAGAAAAGAATATTGACGTTCAATCCGACTTTGTTCTTTCAAAGACAAACAATCTTTTTCTAGTTGTTCGCCAGTTTTTTGAATATCGCTTTCGAGTTTCTTGATTGCGTCGTTTTGAGAGAATTCAAACATTTGTTTTCTCTTTGTTTGGTTTTGGGGCGGGTCGGACCCTTCGGAAATGCAATAGGTGAGCCAAGACACAATATCAAGGGGTTACGTGCTGCCATGGTGCGTCATGTTCGGACATAAATGTCGTAACGCGCCAGGTCGAAGCGTAAGTGTGCGGATCTGCTAAGGAAACGAGCGCTACTTTTTGCGTACCGGCGGACGCGGGCAGGAATTAAATAGATAACATATTATATTTTTGAAAAATTTAATTATAAGGCAACAGACTTTTAAAGATAATAGAATCTATTCAAAGTGATAACATATTTTGTCTCAATTCTCTTATTTCTTCTTCTGAAACATCAACAGGGTGTTGAACAGAATTTTCAATATTTGAATACATTAATTTAGTAAAATCTGATGTATGATAAAATCCAAGAACATGCCCTAATTCATGTCTAATAATAGTTTCAAAAACATCAATATTATAATTTGAATAATTAGAATTAATATATATTTTTGCTGACTGAATACATTTTTTAGAATTAATAATTATATTTGTTGTTGCTAGAGCAGAAGAACGAAGATTCTCAGATATAGAAATCAATACAAACCCTTGATTTTGTTCTATTTCTGCCCAAGCGACATCACCCAAATCAAAGAATACATTTATTCCAACTGATTCATTCCAATGTTTAATCGCAGAATTAGTTCTTTCTTGTTGATTTTGTTGAAGATTTTTAGAAGCAATAAATACAGGCAAAGAACATTGTTTCGCGGCCGGGCGAACAGAAATAATAGAACAAGAACATAGTAATAATAAAATAAAATATTTCATTTCCAAATCTCCGGATCAAACATATATTCTTCACCAGCAATAGCAGAAAAACAAGAAAGATGAAAACGAAGTATTGCTCCCTGTCCTGATTTACTTTTTTGTTTATATTTTGAAATAAGATACTGTTGTGATGTTGCAAAATGAAAATTGTTTTCAAGATTAATAGTCATATAATAACTGTTGCCTTTGTTAGAATGATTAAAAATAACTTTTTTACAATGGAAACAAATAACTTTATTGACCATATTTTGGATTGCTTCGGCATCTGTGATCATTTAAATATTCTTTTTTATAGTGATTCAGAGTTGTTTATTTCTTTGTTTTTGTGCGCAGCAATATTATCAATATCTAGAGAAATATCTTTATCCCAACAACATTTACAAATTCTATAATATCTATTATTTTTCCATAGATCTAGAAAAACTCCTTTTGGATCAGAATTCCATTCAGCAAGTATAATTTTTTCTTTACAAAGAGAACATTTGGTTATTCTATTTACCCAATTAGGTTCTATATATTCTATTTCTCCCAATTGATTTGTACATTCTGAACAAATATTAATAATTTGTTGAGGATCCTGCTGATAAATATACCAACTAGTTATAGATTGATTATCTTCAGCTTCTTCACAGAGAAAGCATTGTATTTTCATTTTGTTCAATTCAGAATAAATAATTTAATTATTATTTCAAGGCCGGGCGTACAATATTTCTTGGAGATTTCCATTTTCTATATTTTTCATTATTTTTTCTTTATTAATCTTATTAAGCAAAGATTTCATAGCGGTATTAGCGTCAGCAAGAACTTTATGATAATCACGGTGCCAAGAATCGTAACAATTCCTCCAAGTGATAATAGAATTAATTTTTTTAATTTCTTCTATTAATTCTTTTTTTGTGATCATGTTTTATATACCTCTTTTGATGATAACAATAATATTAATAAGTATAGATATGATTAAGGGCCGCCTTCATATTCTTCCTCAAAACACCAGTCTTCTCCTGCTGTATTGATCCAACAATCAATACAAATTTTAATACTTTTTAATCTTCCATCGTTATATTTGTTTACTGTTACTTTTTCGAATCTCATTTCATATATTCCAATCATTTTTTCTGCTCCTATAATTACTTTTTTACATACATAACAACAATTGTATTTATTTCCACTTTCTTCTTTACTAATCATCTTGCGTCTTATTCTGATATACACTTATTTATTGTTATATATCTGGAATAATCTGAATAATAATCTATTATTCTTTTGCCGTGCCCTTAAATATCTATAAATCCTTCCAACATATACTCTTCCCCGGCTATAGCAAGCCAACATTTCGGACAGAAATATATTCCTTTAGTTTTTTTCAAATCTGAATATGTAAAACTAAGATAAACAAATTTAGAATTAAACCAACTATTCATATTTTTTTTACATTCATGACAATTTTTGGTTTCTTTGTAATCTTTTTAAATCATCAGAAACTCACTAGGATGCCCTACAATAAATTTTAATATAGGACCTGCACCCTTTTGCCTATTTGCTATTAAAAATTAACCTAGGCCTATTTCCGGCTGTTTAATGATGGGTTTCAAAGTAACTTCAACCTGAATATTTCAACTAGCATGTTTTCCGGACCAAAAAGAATAAATTAAATAATTAATCCTTCCTTGGACCAACAATCTGAACATATCCTGACAATAACATTTTCAAATCTAGTGATCTCTACTTTAAGTCTATTCCAATTCCCATACCAGAGATCTCTGTTACAGAAACAACAATTTGTATTATTCTGAATATTAACAGGTTCCAGTAGAACATCTAGACATTCTAGATCTAGATTTACTTTATTTGATATACCTAATCCTGCATTACCGTCAGGATATATTAATATCTGACATTGTTTATCTATTATTATTTTTCCAGAACAAAAGTCACAATTAAAAAAATTTGATTGTACCTGAATATCTGGTATCATGAAAGTATTATACCAGAGAAAGATCAGATTTACAAAATTATTATTGTTGGTCCCGAAAAAAGATTTTACTTGTGTCTGAATATATGGTAAAATATCTTATCTAGCCGGGCGGTCAAGTATACTTGATCTATATATATACTTAATTACTAGATCTGATACTTAATTAGTATACAAATATATAACTTAATTAATATGACTGATCTAGTAATAATTAAGTAGATCTAGTTATATGGAATTTGAAAATGTTTTACCGGGCAGCAAAACAAAACTGAACATTCAGATAAATCAAAATATCTAATTACTTCAGTTTTCTCAATTGATATAAATTACAAATTGATTCAAGATTACTTGGATCAAATTTCTTTTGTTCAATTAGGTATCTGATCTTTTTCTCTGATAGAGTAAATAACTTGGATAACTCATATATTGTAATTGATAAATAAATTTTACATTTTCTTCCACCAGAATATCTATTCTGATCTAACTTCTCAATTTGTTTGAGCATTTTTTCAGCAATATATTGTTTTTGTTCTAGATCTAATTCTTTCATATTAGTATATAGCATGCCTGTCAGATTCCAAACTATAATATATATAGTAGTTATTAAAAATTTATTTGATAAATAAAAAGATTAATTGGAGTTCAAAAAGTGAAACAGAATATCTCAACACCGTCTACCTCCAACAACGTTATGGTCGAGAATATTGTCGCACAAGCGATGTTTTTTGATCAACTCATTTTGAGATTACCTTTCTTGATGAGAGGAAATTTCAAATTTAACTGGTAAGGATAAGAATAGGGACTAAGTAGAAAACCTAGTCCCGTATCTTAACTTGACTAGTAGTCGCTTGTTCCGCAGCAAGTAACGGAACAACCACAAGTCGGGCAGGACATAATTTGATAAGGGATTTTTATTTTGTTTCTGCAACGTCCAAGACAAAGAAATGTATAGAAGATTTGAAGCATGACAGATTCCTTTCTTTGTTAAAGAAGATCAATGACAACAGATAGATTTAAGGAAAGGGATCCAGAGTAACCCGGATCCCTACCTTAACGCTACTTGCTACGCCTTGACAAGAGAATCAATTGCCGCTTGCAGAGCCGTCAAATCTGTGCTACGGCTAGCCTTGCGCAACACTTCACGTGCGGCCTTAACTTTGGGATCCAAAGCCTTGCGACCTCGGCTAGACTTCGGCGCATCGGAAAGAAGATCGGCGATCACTTCCGTTGCACCGTCCGAAGTAAGAACGTGCTCGACAAGGCGGCTTACGATTTCTGGAATCGCAACCTTGTACTGCGAAGAGAGAGCCTTGACTTGAGCGAAGACGGGAGAGTTACGATCGATCATGACAGATCCTTTGTTTGCGTCTCGCGTTGTTGCGTGACGACAACCTAGTCTATTGCAGACACGATGCCAAGTATGGAGAGAGAACTAATCCCGCGTAAACATTTAGAATTTTCAAATGTGCCTGGCTTGTCTTGTGGTAGGACCGTGCCAAAGTATGACATTTGTGTCAGCCGATATTGTTGTTTTGCCTGATAACCTAACGATATCAACGATGTATGATCATGACATGTATGTCGTTATGTGGTGTTGATTACACACGGTCTAGAGCTAGCAATATATATGCCTGACAAGTATTGTGCCATGTTGCTCATATTGTTTGGTATGATTATTGACTGGCATGGAAATTGCGATATGGGTTGATATACAAAAGTATGACATAAATGTCCTGAAATGACCCTTAAAAATGTTGGAGTCTAAAAAATAGATTAATGATTTTGTATACATAAATTGTTTTATTAATTTCTTGTTTTGTAATAAAATTTGGGCAGACTAAATAATGAAATATTTTAATAAATTTTTTCAATTATTAAAATTGTATACACAAAAATGATTATTATTTTGATTTTTTCAAAAAATATTGGGGGGAAAAATAAAAAATTGATTTTATGTATACTTTTTTTGGAAAATGAAAAGAAATATGGTATTCTACTTTAGAAGCGCTCACAATTAATAACAAAAATTAAATGAACCAAGTATTCCCATTTCATTAAAATTGTTTGTGAATCAATCTAGAGCGTCCAGGAGGGTATATTATGCTAGTACGTCAGTGTTCTCGATGTCATATTAATATTCTTTTTGCTAAAGAAGATATATGTCCGGCGATTGTTTCTGGAAAACATTTTTGGATTATTATTGAAGAAGAAGAAAAATAATGTTTGAATTTCGAGAAAAGAATAATCCCAAATTAGATTCTCGCGGATTTTGTGGTGTTGCAATATTGGATCCAAAACATGAATCTAATATTGGAGTTCTTGCCCGTTCTTCCATGATTTTTGGTGTTTCATTCTTTGCTACTATTGGAAAACAAAGATACAAATCAATGAGTTCAGATACAACTAAATCTTGGAAACATGTTCCTTTTTTTCATTTCAATAATTTTGAAGATTTTCAAGATCATAGACCAAAAGATTGCAAATTAGTTGGTGTTGAATTAACTAATGATTCTATTAATCTTCAATCATTTTGTCATCCTGAAAGAGCAATTTATCTTCTTGGATCTGAAGATCATGGAATCCCGTCTTGTTATTTCAGTGTGTTAGATAAGATGATTAAAATTGATACAAAATTAAATATTTCTTTGAATGTGAGTGTTGCTGGTAGTATTGTTCTCTACGATAGATTATTAAAACAATAAAGGAGAAATGATATTTGAATTGTATACATTTTAAAAAAATACTAACAGAGGAAGATAGATATTTTGTTAGTTGTTCTGAATCAAATAATTGTATGTTTTGTTTGATTGATGAACGTGGTCCGATGACTCAAGAAGAAGTTGGTGATATTCTTGGTCTTTGTAAAATGAGAGTTTGCCAATTAGAAAAAAAAGCACTTAAAAATTTCCAAAGAAAAATGAAAGTGCTAGAAATCTTTATGATTTGATGTGTGTGTCAATAAAATCTATCACTTGTGAGATGTAGATGAAAATTATTCATGGTCCGGATTTTAAAATGCATCTTTTGGCGGATGAAGATCTACTTCCTTTTGTATTAAAAGATCTTCAAGATAGATTTTCAAACATAGTTATTTCTGATGAGAAACCAATTTTTGAAAATGATGGTTGGATGTTTTGGGATCCTGGAGGTTCATTGATTGAAAATGATATTAAATTTTCTTTCAGGATTTCAGATAATCTTTCGCTTGTTTGTCGTTCTCAACATTGGGATTGTTTCAAGTTGATTGTTTCAAATGCAGGAAAAGAAAAAAGAAAGGGTAATTATCACAAACTACATTCACAAATGTATGCTTTGTGTTTAACGGATTTTCAGATGCAATATTTGCAAAGACAGATTATTAAACATTCTTGTCAATTTGATCAAGTTGTAAATATTACAAATAAAAAATTATTTAATGTTTTTTGAAAGAAAAGCATATATTGAATTCATTAATTCTGATTACGTTAGGATTACTACTCCTTATTGTCAAAAATATTTTGAATTGAAAATTAATTCTGAAAAACTTTTTTGTATTGATTTGATAAAATTAAAAATGATTAATATTAGAAATTCTTCTTTTTCTGATCTTTCTCTTTTTCCAAAATTTTATGCAATTGTTTGTCGAGATTTGGAATCTCAAGAATTTTCTTTGGAAATTTTTTCAAATAAATTAGATAAATATTTAGATACTGTAAATTTTAGTGAAAGGAATAAATTGATAAAAACAAAAATTAAAGATGATTGAAATTAGAAATATAGAAAAAACAAAATTAAATAAAGAAGCTTTTATTTCTCTTGTTGAAAAATATTCAAATACAGAAAAAGATATTTTAATTTTTTTTGATGCTCGCATTTCTGATTGTGGTCAATATGTATACAATTCAAAAAAAAAGCGGCACGAAATTAAAATATCTCCTACTAAACTTATGTTTAATGACGCCGCGTCTCAAACATATGAGTTTACAGCAACATTATTACATGAATTAAAACACTTACAACAACAAGAAGAATTAGGAACCAATACTCTTTTTAGTAAAAGGTTATCTTGTAATCCAAAAATTAAAAACCAAGAAGGATCTGATTATTTTAGTTCTAGAGAAATTGACGCTCGGATATTTGAAGAATTAAAATTAACTGAGGCCACAGAATTTTATTGGAAAAAATGTAATAGAATGATAAGATGAAGAAGTGAAAATTTTTTCTATAAAAAAGGGTATAGATAATGAGTACTTTAAAAAGTAAACTTTTAGATTATGCTCGAAATGAACTTAATGTTCTTTTTGTTGGATCTCACGGCATTGGTAAAACAATGCAGATTATGGAAATCGCAAAAGAACTTGATTTAAAAATCAAATATTTTTCTACTAGTACGTTGGATCCTTGGGCTGATCTTGTTGGTATACCAGTTCCAGATAAAGAAACTCAAACGATGGATTTCTATCGTTCTAAGGATATTGAAGAAGCCCAATTTTTAGTTTTTGATGAGATGAATCGTGCTCATCCCCGGGTACTCAATGCAATTCTTGAGATTATTCAGTTTAAATCAATTAATGGTAAGAAACTTCTAAATTTAAAAATGGTTTGGGCCGCAATTAATCCACCAGACGGAAATTATCAAGTTGAAGATATGGATCCGGCGCTCGTTGATCGTTTTCATGTGTATGTTGAAATGAAAGCCAATGTAGATCCAAATTATCTTAAAACAGTTATGAAAAAACAAACCGCTGAAATATTGACTCATTGGTGGATTAACGATCTTGATGATAAACAACGTTCATTGATTACTCCTCGCCGTGTTGAATATCTTGGACGATTAATTGATCTTGGCATCCCGTGGCGGGATTCTATTCCTCTTGGTCATACGTTTCCTATACAAGACTTATCTAAACGTTTAGATGCTAGTGCTGCTGGGAAGTATGAAGATTTTAAAATATCTAAAGAAGATATATTGACGAATACAGATAAATATATAAAACGACTTAAAGAAGATCCTTCTTTTGCTTTGAAACTTAAAGAATATTTAATAAAATTCAAAGAACAAGATTTTTTTAATATTCGTGAACTTTTAGAAATGATGCCAGCAGATATTGTAGAAAATGTGTTTATGATGAAATTTATAAAAATCAGAAGTTCTTTGAAAAAGAAGTTTGAAGAACAAAAAATTGATATTAGTCAATATCCAAAAATCGCACGAGCAATTGATAAACCTATCAAAGTATAAATTTAATGAATATTAAAGAAAGATTTGAATTAGCAATTGACGACTTATATTTATCGGCTTGTAATCTTGCAACGGAAGTTACCAAATTAGGTTATCCAAAATCTAGTGTCAGAATTTCTACTGCTGGGATTTCTTGGGATAAATATAAAAAACAAGTTTGTTTTGAATTCAATGAAAAGTTTGCTAATACTTTATCTGATGAAGAGTTTTCTTTTGTTGTTGCTCACGAGGCGATGCACTTAGCAGTTTGTCATATCTTTTTAATAAATGATTATGTCAATAAAATAAAAAGAAAATCAAACCTTTCAAAAGAAGAAAAAGATAAACAAATTTCTATATTTCTGAATAAATCAAATATTGCTGCCGATTGTGTTGTTAATGATAGTCTTGTAAATATTTATAATTTAAAAAAGCAATTAGAAAATATTGCTATGTACGGCAAAAAAGTAGTTGGCGTAGACTGTCACAATATGTCGATGTCTGAAGTTTATCAATTACTTCCTGAAATAGAAATGTATACTTTTGATATTCATAGTTGGGATTCTTTTTTAGATGAAAATGGAGATATTGATAAGAATTTTTCTGATAAGATTAAAGGATTTATTGAAAGAAATCTTAATAATTCCGCTTTGTCGGATAAAGAGAATCAAAAATTACAAGATGTTGCTAATCAATTTCAACATTTGAATGCAGGTAATTCATCTTTAGCCAATCGCCGGCCGATTGTTAAAATTTCTAGAAATTATATTAATTGGAATAGATTAATATTAGAAATTGTAGATTCTAAAAAACAAGAAGATATTTGGTCAAAACCTAATCGTAGACTAGTCAGTATTTATCCTGACGTTATTCTACCTAAGTTTGAATCACAGGAAATAGAAACTGTTTTTGTTGCAATTGATGCTTCTGGTTCGATTGATCAACAGCAATTATCTTTATTTGTTGATGTTGTTAGAAATTCTCCAAAAAGATTTAAAATTGAAGCAGTTACGTTTAATACAACGTGCTACCCTTTGAATATTATGAAAGAAGATCCTTCTGGTGGAGGAGGGACTAGTTTTGCTTGTATAGAAAAATATATTCAGAAAAATTTGAAAGAATATCCAAAATGTGTGGTTGTGATCTCTGACGGCTCCGGCGATTGCGTTAATCCACAGTTTCCCGAAAGATGGCGCTGGTTGCTTACAGACGGAGGAAGTGATGTATATTGTAAATCAATGAGGCATCATTTTCTAAGAGATTTTATTAAATGAAAAGAAGAAAACAAAATGAGTAACAAAAAAATTAGGGTCATAATTGATTTTGATTTTCAATCAAAAAATAAATTTACATATGAATTTAAATTTATAAATGTTAGTAATCCCGGATATGAAATAGATGCGAATGAACTTGCAGAATATTTAAAACAAGTTATGTTAAGCATTGAACAGAAATATATTGGTGAAGGTCTTATTGTAAAAGATAATATGTCATATCATTAAATTTGCGTACGTCTATTTATATTTGTGAGAGTGTCCTGCTCTTTTTTGAAAATTCTAAAAATTATGGAGGATTTATTAATTGCGGATAGTTTTTGGTTTGTGTAATACATTGATTGATTATGAGAATTTTGGATATGATGTATACATTAAATTTAGACCCGGCGTTGTTGAATTATTAAAATATATAAAAAATCAAAAACATATACTTATTCTTTGGACAAGCAAAAATAAATCATATATTGAAAAGATTAAAAATAATCATAAAGATTTTTTTGATTTTTTTAATGAAATTTATTGTAAAGAAGATTTGGATCTTGTGGAAGATGTTCCTGGATGTTCTCTTCATATCTTTAAAAATATAAATAAAATTAATGCTGATTGCTTGATTGAATCAAAACGATCGTATGAACGATATTCAAAGATTTTACAGATGGGTAATAGATACTTTATAATAGAAAAATTCTATGATTTTTTATTTGAAGAACCTACTAAATGGCAAATAAAAGTATTAGGTTCTAATGTTATTGAACGTCGCACACGGCGCCGTAAAGAAAAAGAAAATTGGACATTTAATGTTCTTGATTTTCTTGAATCTTTAGAAAGAAAAGATACTGAAAATTCCTAATAATATATCTTATTCTTCTTTATCGGATTTTATTCGTTGTCCTTTTGCATTTAAATTATCAAAAATTGATTGTATTTATTTGCCGTCAACTACAATAGATACGATATTTGGAACGCTTATTCATGATTGTGCTCAAAAATTATTGAAGCACAAACAAGAACAAAAAGAAATTGATAGATTTGAGAGAACTTGGAAAAAATTTTTTGGTATATATAAAAAATATATTATTTTAGAACAATGGAATCAATTTTTTTTGGCTGGTAAAAACATTCTTAAGAACATTAGATCATTAATTGAAAAAGAATTTGGTATCGATTATGAAGTTTTGTCTATTGAAGAATTATTGTATGAATCAATTGAAGGATTTAAACAGAAGTTTAAGGCATTTGTTGATTTAATAATTTTAGACAAACAACATAAACGTGTAGTCATTCTAGATTTGAAAACATGTTCAACTTCTTTTATGTTTAAAAGATATGCTAATGCCAAAAAAGAACGGCAACTTGTTCTTTATAAATATTTTTATTGTCAGAAAATTGGCTTAGATCCTAAAGAAGTAGATACTATTTTTTTGTTGATGGAAAAAGATTCTGGATCAAAAAAATATGTAGAATTATATAAAGTAACTTCAGGTAATGTTAAAATAAAGAATCATTTGAAAGTTTTAAATGAATCATTGCAAAATTTAAATAATTTAGAAATATTTCCAAAGAATAGGCTTGGTTGTCATTTTTGTGTATATAAAAATACAAAATATTGTTCTTCTTCTTTTTAAAAATTAATTCTTCTTTTTTGTATACTAATAACTATTTATGTTGTACGCTGTCGTATACAATTTACGGCGAGCGAAGGAGAATATAAAATGCCTAATCGTCGTAAAGAAAAATTTGCAAATGTTAAAATGCTTTCCTCAAGAATTGAGAAAGAGGATTTTGATAAACTTGAACAGATGCTTGAAATAAAGAATTTATCTTTGCAACAGTTACTTAATAGTTTTGTTCGAAGTTTTATTTCTGGGACCGTTCAATATTCGGGATCTTTGTTTTACAGCAAATAGGAGAAATAAATGTCTGAATGGGTTAAGTCTGAAGACTCAGAAGAATGGAATAATGAAGATTATGGTTCGATTGTAAAAATAAATAATAAATATCAAGCGTTACTTCCTGTGATTTTTTCTGTAGGACCGTTTGATACCTTGCAGGAAATACAAAGACAGGTATTACTCAATTATGATATTATACTTAAACTTGCTATGAACTTTTCTCCTGAGATGTTAAAATATATTGAAAGTTTAAGATCGGAGGACCAATTTAAAAAGGAAATGAAATGTTAATCGAAAAGAATAAAGATAAAATAAAAATTTTAATGATCTCGGATATGCCTCTTGCTGTATCTGGTGTAGGTCTCCAGGCTAAATATTTAGCATCTGGTCTTTTGAAAACAGGTAGATATCAAATTCTTTCTCTCGGCGCGGCGATAAAACATAATGCATATAATCCGTTGCGAGTTGAAGAATTTGGTGGTGATTGGATAATTCTTCCTATAGATGGTTATGGAAATCCTCAAATGTTGCGTGAACTTCTGGATACAGAAAAACCAGATGTTCTGTTTTTATTTACAGATCCTAGATTTTATATGTGGTTATTTGAAATGGTAGACGAAGTTGTTGATCGAGGTATTCCAATTGTTTATAATACAATATGGGATAATTTGCCTACGCCAACATTTAATAAATTTATATATGATAGTTGTAACTTTCTTGGATGTATTTCAAAATTGACTTATCAGATTATGAAAGATCTTGGATTAGAATACAAAGCAGAATACATTCCTCATGCTGTTCCAAAAGATATTTTTAAAATTCTTGATGAAAAAACTGTTCAAGAAGAACGAATAAAATTGTTTGGAAAAGAAAAAGAAAATAGTTTTATTGTGTTTAGTTCTGGCCGCTCGGCACGTCGTAAAAAAACTAATGATATCATTTTTGCTTTTAAACAATTTTCTGAACAAATTGAAGATCAAAATGGTGAAAAGTGTTTTCTTGTTGTAAATAGTGACCCTCTTGATCCGGAAGGTTCTGATTTATTACAATTATCGCAAATGCTTAAATTAAAGCCATCACAAATTACATTTTGTAAAGATCGTATTGAATTTGATAAACTTGCTTTGCTTTATAATATTGCTGACGTTACGCTAACCCCTAGTGCCGAAGAGGGCTGGGGATTGGTTTCTCATGAAAGTTTACAATGCGGAACTCCGGTAATTTCAACAAAAACTGGAGGTCTTCAAGATCAAAATATTGATCCCGATACTGGAGAAGTTTATGGAGCATCACTTGAACCTGCTGCTAAACTTCTTGTTGGATCACTTCAGATTCCTTGGATATGGAGTGATCATGTTTCTCATCAACAAATAGTTGACGCCTTAAAAAATTTATACTTTATGACTCGTCAACAGAGAAAAGATATTGGCCGCCGGGCCAGCAAAAGTATGTTAAAACGGTTTGATATGAATCATATGATTTGTCAGTGGGATATGGCAATTACAAAATGTGTTGATGATTTCAGAAACGGAAACCTGCGCCGCATTAGAATTAAGAGTTTTTAATGGAAAAATTAGGCATAATTTATAAAGCAACTTCTCCCTCTGGAAAGGTTTATATTGGTAAAACAGTAAATTCTCTCGAAGAAAGAAAAGTAAGTCATTTTGAGAAAATAAATAGTAACACAAAGTTCGCACGGTCGTTGAGAAAATATTCTGATCAAAAAAAATGGGAATGGGTAATTTTATATAATAAAATTCCCGAAAATCAATTAGATATTGCTGAAATTTGTGCGATTTATATTTATGATAGTTATTATGATGGATATAATTGTACTTTTGGAGGTGATGGAGGGAACACTTGGGAACGCCTTCCTCTTGATGAAAAGGAAAGAATAAAAAAGATTATATCAGAGAGTAGCAAACAGATGACTGGTATCAAAAGTTCACAGTTTGGTATAAAACGTTCTCAAGAACATATACAAAAAATAAGAAATTCTTTATTAGGTACTATTCCGTGGAATAAAGGCATATCATTATCAGAAGAACATCGAAAGAAAATTAGTGTAGCCAATTCTGGTTTTAATAATGGTATGTTTGGTAAACATCATTCTAAAGAAACCAAAAACAAAATTTCTATTAAAAATAGTGGAGAAAATAATTTAATGTTTGGTAAAAGTATTTTTGATGTTTGGGTCCAAAAATATGGAATAAAAATCGCGCAAGAAAAAGAAAAAGAAAGAAGAGAAAAAATTTCTTTGAGGAAGAAAAAATGAAAATACGCACTCTCGTACGTTGTCCCGCATATACAGCAAGCGGTTACGGACTTTATTCCCGTCAAGTTATTCACGCTCTTCTTTCCGATCCGGTATTTGATATGCACGTAGAATTATTAAATTGGGGGAATTGCAGCTGGACAATTGAAGAAAATGAAAAACAATTAATTCGCCCATTTGTTGAAAGATTTATGGTTGCGAAGCAACACAATCAAGAAAATTGGGATTTATTTATTCAAATAACAATTCCAAATGAGTTTGAACGTAAAGGAAAATTTAATGTTCTTCTTACTGCCGGCGTAGAAACAGATCGTATTTCACCAAATTGGGCTCAGAGGGTAAACGAAACCGACATTACTGTTGTTCCTTCTGAACACGCAAAAAAATCATTTGATAATACAATTGTTGAATGGCAAAACCAACAAACCGGGGAACGAGGAGAATTAAAAGTTCAGAAACCTATTCTTGTTTGCCCCGAAGGTGTTGATACTTCTATATTTCATAAGTTACAACCAGAAGAACTTTCAGAACCATTTAAATCATTGAAATTTACAGCAGATTTTAATTTTCTATGCGTCGGAACTTGGGGTAAAGGAAGTTTTGGGGAAGACAGAAAAAATATAGCAAATACCATTAAGTGTTTTATAGAAACATTTATGTATCGTAAAGATGTGGGTCTTGTTTTAAAAGTTAATATGGCGCGTAATCATCTTCTTGATGAAGAGATGGTTACAAAGCGTATTGAAGAAATTAAAGCAAATTATAAAGTAGAAGATATACCTCCTATTCATTTAATTTCTGGATATCTGAAACCAGAAGAAATGGTATCACTTTATAATCATCCTCAGGTTAAATCATTTGTAACGTTTGCAAATGGAGAATCTTTTTGTCTTCCCGCCCTTGAAGCCGCTGCATGTGAGTTGCCAATAATATCAACAGATTGGGGCGGGCAATTATCTTTCTTGAAGAGAGGATATTACTCTCCAGTTGAATATGATCTAAAAGAAATTCCTGATGCTGCTGTCTGGGATCCGATTCTTATTAAAGGTTCTCGTTGGGCGAATGTTCGTGAGCAATCCGCTAAACATCGATTACAAAAAATGGTTGCTCAATATAATAAGCCAAAAGAATGGGCGCAGGAATTAGCAAAAGAAATTAAAGAAAAGTTTGATGAAAAAGTTACAAATCAAAATTTTGTAAATACTATTAAACAAGAAATGCTCAAGAAAGTAGCAGATCAATTAGAACCTGTTGAATATTTGAAATCTTTTGTTGATACGCCGGAAGATTTTAATGTAATTTATACGATGGGAATGTCTGCCGGTGATGTGTATATTAGTACTGTTGTTATTGATGGATTGAAAAAACAATTACCAGAAAATGCAAAGATTTATTTTGCAACGCAACCACAATATTTTGATATTCTGAAAAATAATCCAAATATATATAAAGTAATTCCTTGGAACGAAGGAATGCTTCAATCAGAATTGTTGAAGGAAGTTTTTGATTTAGCGTTAACTCCTGAAATTGCTACACACTTTGTGTTTTCAAATTGGATAAACAATGGTCCAAATCAAAGATGTCTTGCTGAAGAATACGCTAATCATTGCAAATGTGAACTCGGAGATTATTTTATTGAAAAAGAAAAAGTAGATAATCTTCCAGAACAATATATGACTGTCCATCAAACAAGCGGAAGAGATCAATGGGAGGGGAGATTTTATCGGTCATATCAAGAAGTGATTGATAATTTGAAATCTCTTTATTCTGATCTAAAAGTTGTTCAAATTGGGTCGGGAGATGAACCAAAATTAAATAATGTTGATGTTGATCTTCTTGGAAAAACAAATTATCAACAGTTGTCATATGTTCTTGAAAAAAGTTTACTTCACCTTGGACCCGATTCGTTTCCGATGCATTTAGCAATTTCGTTAAATATACCGACAGTTGCCCTTTTTGGTTGTTCTGACGCAAGAGCGACTCGGGCGTGGGTTAAAGATTTAAAGAAAGCAAAGTTTTTCTTATTGCAATCTGAAAGATTAACTGGTTGTAAATCAAACCCGTGTTATAAAAATAGATGTAAAAAATCAACAGATCCTGCGGGACCGATGAACGAACTGATGGAAGAAAAAATATTTCAGGCGTGTGAAAGATTATTAAGAGGATATGAAAATGTTGAAGCGTAATCTTGATTTTAAATACAAAAGTGTTGAAGTTCCGATCTCGGCTTATACAACTGTTTATAATGGAATTAAAGAAAACTTTCCTTTTGAATTAACCATTAAATCTGCTTTATCGTTTGCTTCTGAAATTGTTGTTGTTGATGGTTGTAGTTCTGATGGAACATATGAAAAACTTCAACAAATATCTGAAGAAGATCCAAGGATTAAAATTTATCAAAATGAGTTTGATTTAACCGAACCTTCATGCGATAGTCAGAATAAGGCTTTCTCACGTTGTTTGTGTGAAAATGAAATATTAGTTCAAGTAGATTGTGATGAAATTTTTGATCCAGATGATGCCGAAAAATGGAAATTGTTAGCAAAGAAGTTTCCTAAAGATACTGACATTCTTCACCTTCCTGTAGTTGAACTTTGGAATGATCTTGAACATTGTACTTATAGGCGTCATTTATGGAAATGGAGGATCAGTAGAAATCGTCCGGAAATTACTCATGCAATCAATAAATATGCTCGTCTTACAGATGAAAAAACCGGTAAGGTTTATGCTTGTAAAGGAATGTCGGATGGCTGTGAATATGTTAACGTAATGAATTACGAACCACTTCCGCACAAAGGATTTTGGAACGAACAATTGGATGTTATGCGCGTTTACCAACCGGAACAATTTGGGGGAGTAATGAATCAAATATATTCTCAACTTCCGAGTGTATATCATACGTCTTGGTTGGATCTTCCTCGTAAAGTTCGTCAACTTCAACCCGGCGGCATTTGGGATCAACTTTGGTCATTACTTTATCAAGAAAAAACACAAGATCGTTTCCCGGGGACTGATTTCAATGATCAACAACAAGTTTACGTTCTTGTAGAAAAACTTCGTAAAGAAGGTGGAGAAGATAGTGATAAGGTAAAGGGTGTATTTAAATTAAATAAACCAACACCAGTATTACTTCAAGATTGGTGGAACAGTCAACAAAAATGAATAATTTAAGAAAAGTAGAAGTTTTTCGTAAAGAAAAATGGACGGAAGTTAGATTGGAATATATAAAAAAAGGTGAATTGTTTAGAATGTTTGAGTCGCCAGAAGGAACTCTTGTTTTAAACAATTCTGGTAAACATGAATTGGTTGCTCTATCAGACGCTTATATTGGTCCAAATGGACCAAACAAAGAAAACGTTTATACGATTGATATAGAAGCATGAATAATCCGGTTATTTCTATTTTGCTTCCTTCCTTTGAATCTAAAGATTTGTTGTCTAAGGTTTTTTTAAAAAGTCATATTAATTCTGATATTACTGAATTAATAATTTATGACAACGGTGGAAATGATTTTACGGAAGAATTTAAAGAAGACGTTAACGCTTATGGCAAAAACAATCTAGATTTTTGGAAATGTGTAAGAATTAATGATACGTCGTTAAAATGTCATACTATGCTGCTCGGTGATGGCAAAAACATTGGACTTCATGCTGCATACAACGAATGTTTTAAATACGCAAAAGGCGACTGGTTTTATCTTCCTCATTCAGATATGGTACTTCTCAAAAATTGGGATGTCGAATTATTGAATGCAACAAGAGGTATGGTTTTATCAAAATTACTTCTTTGCTCTCGTTCAGTTGAACCTACCCAAGGTCACACACGTCATCACAAGATATTGGATTTTGGTAAATCAGTTGAAGAGTTTAAAGAAAAAGAACTAATGAATTGGTATGACAAAGAATATAAAGATTCGCAAGAAAGTCGACGAATAGAAGTTGGGGCAAGAATGCCTATGTTTTTACACCGTTCGTTGCTTGATAAAATGACAGATTTTAATCAAAAAAACAATATTTGTGATGGTCCTTTTGATGATCATTATTTTAGTTATTGTCAAGACGACGACATAATACAAACTTCTTGGCATCTTGGCGTACGAAGATTTCATATGGTTTGGGGTAGTCTTGTTTATCATTTATCTGGCCAGAGTAACAAACAACAAAACATAGATCGTGACAGTGACGATCCTTACATATATTTTATGTATAAATGGGCAAAATGGTATCCCGATGTTTGTCGTCCGGGGCAATATCATCCAAAATTAATTTCTTTTGAAACAAGGGTGCGATAATGTGGGAACTAATTCGTATTGGTACTGAAGATGTTCAAAATACTTTTGGTATTACTGAAAATTTATTTGAAAAATATATCGAGAATGAAATTAAGAAAGATGAACTGCTTGTTCCTTTGATTAATCGTCGACAAAATAATTTTGATTGGAAAATTGAAACAAAATTGGGAGGACCAGGAACAACATTAAATGCTTGTATTCTTTATTCTTTAATTCGACATTTTGATATAGGGTCTGTTCTTGAAACCGGCGTCGCTGGAGGATTTTATACGACATTTATTTTAGCGGCGTTAAAGAAAAATTATCCCGCTAAACTAATTTCTCTTGAATTGTCGGATGATGAAAAAGAGGTTGGTAAATTAATTCCTCAAGAATTGAGAACACCGTTTGATGGTGCTTCCGGTTGGGATCTTCGTATGGGAGTAAGTTCTCTTGAGTATTTTAAAACATTAAAATTTTTGAGAGCTTCTCATTTTTCCAAAATGTATTGTCACGATTCACTTCATACGCAATCACATATGGTTAAGGAACTTTTGGAATTCAAACAATCTTCTTTAAAACATTTTGTTGTTTTTTTTGATGATGAACGAAGCGAAGATTTTTGGAACAGAAGCGTTCAGATGAAATTGTTTGAAAAGAAAGGATTTGATGTAAAATATATTTCCGGCGCCGAATCGAGGCTGCGCGCTCATATGGGGGGGTTTATTCAATATACAAAAAATGTTTGAAACAAAAACAAGATCTGTTGTAAAAAGTATAATATGGAGAGTTTTGGCAACTATCAATGGATTTGTTGTTGCGTTTATTTATCTTGGAGAAATTAAGCAATCTATGAAAATTGCTATTGTGGCAAATATAACTGGATTGATTCTTTATTTTTTACACGAACGTTGGTGGAATATTGTTGGGTGGGGAAGAAAATAATGTTTAGTGTTTGTCTTTGCTCTTGGAATGATTTGAATTATCTTAAATTACTTTATTCAAGTTTTAAGAAATATACTCGATTTCCCTGCGAGTTCATTATTCATAACAACGACAGTTCGGATGGAACTTTGGGGTGGTTGAGAGAAAATAATATTCATTATACTTCAAGTGCTACCAACCTCGGTGTAGGTGCGGTTAATTTTGCCATCGCAGAAGCAAAACACAAATATATTGTTGATGTCAACGCAGATATGTTTTTTCTTCCGGGGTGGGATATTGCCCTTTTTAAACAAATTAAAAAGTTTGAACAACAAAAAATAGATAAATTTATTATTTCTTCGCGGTTGATTGAACCGATTGGTAACAATTCAGAATATCAAATATTTAATTGTGGTACTGACTGGACAACTTTCAATGAAAAAAAATTACTGGATTTCTGTTCTGTGCTACAATCTCGCCACGAGGAAAGTAATCAATACAGTCACCCAGTCTGTTTGCCTCGAAAATTATGGGATGAATTTGGCGGTATAGATATGAATTATGAGTATGGTATTGCAACAGATCATGACATTCCCGCTTCGGCATATAAAGTTGGTTGTCGTCATTTTACTGAATTAGCAAAGCCAACAATTTTTCATTTTTCGTGTAAGACCGTTTCTAAGCTTCCACAAAACAGATCAGACGGACAAAAAAGATTTAAAGATAAGTGGGGTATTACTATTGATGAATTCCGAAAAAAAATGAAGATTGGACAAAAATACGATAAGATACAGGACGGTATATTTGAATGAAAGTTTTAGTTTGTGGCGGCGGAGGGTATCTAGGGGGACTAACTTGTGATATTTTATCTAAAGAACATAAGGTTTTGGTTTATGAAAATCTATTATATGAAGATAGATTTTTAAAATATATTCCATTTGTGTTTGGTGATATTAGAGACACCAAAAAGGTTTTAAAAGCATCAGAAAATTGTGATGTGGTTATTTTACTCGCAGCCATCGTTGGAGATCCTGCTTGCGCCATCAATCCAGGCTTGGCAGAAGAAATTAACTTTAAATCAGTTAAAGATATTTGTGAACAGCTACCAAAAGACAAAAAAATAATTTTTTCAAGCACTTGCAGTGTCTACGGAGCAAATGAAAAATTTCTTAATGAAAATTCTGAAACCAAACCATTGTCTGTATATGCTTCAACGAAATTGAGAGCGGAAAAATATGTTCTTGAACGAAACGGTATAGTTTTCAGACTGGGAACACTTTTTGGAGTAGGAGATAGTTACGCAAGAATTCGTTCTGATTTGGTTGTAAATACTTTAACCGTTAAAGCTTTTTCTGAAAACAAAATTACAGTTAATGGCGGAAATCAATACAGGCCATTAATTTCTGTACGAGATGTCGCATCTTACATTTCTGAAGCATGTCATTCTTCTGTTTCTGGTTTATTTAATTTGGCTTATGTTAATACCACCATTTCAGATATTGCAGATAAAATATTAATTGAGTTTCCAGACGTTGAGATCAAAAGAGTTGATTCCATGTTTCAGGATGAAAGAAACTACAAAGTTTCGTGTGATAAAGCATTAGATACTTTTAAATATATACCAATCGTATCTGTCTCTGAAGAAATAAGAAATTTACATAATTTGTTGAAATCTGGTAGGATTAAAAACCCCGGTAATATAATATACAATAATGGTCTTTATTTGGCGGGAAGAATCTAATGGAAAAATCAAAAATTATTGAAGGTAAATTGTTTGTCGATGATCGAGGGTCCGTGTCTTGTGTAAACGGTTTTGATTTTAAAGATATTAAGAGATTTTATATGGTTGAAAATCATCAGCAAGGTTTTACACGAGCATGGCATGGTCATCGTCAAGAAAAAAAATATGTTTACGTTGTGTCGGGATCTGCTTTGATTGCTATCGTTCCACTCGAAGATCTTGAGTTGTGTCCAAGAAATGACAGGGTTAAAAAAGAAGTGCTGTCTTCTAAGATTCCTAAAATATTTTATATTCCTTCTGGATACGCTAATGGATTTATGACTCTGGAATCAGACACTAAAATCATGTTTTTTTCAACTTCAACAATCGAAGAAAGCAAAAATGATGACATTCGTTTTCCGTTTGATCAGATAAATTGCTGGAAGGTCATGTCACGATGAAAAACATTGTTGTTTTTGGAGCTAACGGAATGTTGGGTCGATACGTTTGCAAGTATTTGTCTCAAGAACACAGTATATTAGGTTTAACAAGAAAAGATTTAGATGTTACAGATTATGATTTAAACACTTTGGACGTGGTTGTAGAAAATATAATCAGAGGTTCGGATGTTGTTGTAAATTGTTTGGGAATAATTAAACCAAGGGTGGACGAGACAGGAGTTAGTACTGTTTTGGTTAATTCTGTATTTCCAAGAAATCTTGCCGATTGTTGTAAAAAATACAACATTAAAATATATCATATATCAACCGATTGTGTTTTTTCAGGTCTTGGAAGAAATCAACCATATAATGAATCAGATATACACGATGCTACTGACTTATATGGTAAAACCAAATCTTTGGGAGAAAATCAAAATTGTTGTGTAATTAGAACTTCAATTATCGGAGAAGAGATTGGTCAATCAAGAAGTTTAATTGAATGGGCAAAATCTCAAAAAGGGAAAAATGTTAAAGGATTTGTAAATCATCATTGGAATGGACTGTCTTGTTTACAATTATCTAAATTAATTTCTTTAACTATTAAAGATAATATTTATTGGTTTGGTGTTCGTCATGTGTTTTCACCAAATATTGTTACGAAATTTGAATTATTACAAACAATTAATGATGTTTACGATCTTGACTTAAAGATAGAAAAATCGCTAGCAAACGATGCTTGTTATAGAGCACTTCAAACTTTAGATGGAGACTGGGATCAATATCTTAAACAGAATATTCCAGAAATCAAAGAACAGATTGCTGAAATGAAAGAGTTCAGACTTTCGTGAAGATTTTGATTTCTGGTGGTAGTGGTTTTGTAGGAAGCAATCTTTTAAGACGATTAGTTTTTGATGGCCACGACATTAGTGTTTTGATAAAAAAAGGATCCAACATTGATCGTTTATGCGGATTAACAGATAAAATTAGTTGCTATGAATCGGATTTGGGTGATGAAAAAAAAATATATGAAATAGTTCAAAAAGTTAATCCACAAATTATTTATCATTTAGCTGCTAATCAGGCGTCGCCGCATGCAACCAATGCAGAAAAAGATATTCAAACTAATATTATCGGAACATGGAATCTTTTGAAATCGTTGTCTTGTTGTAATTATCAATTGTTTATAAACGCAGGAAGTTCTTCGGAATATGGATTTAAAAACTTTTCAATGTCTGAAAAAGATGTCCTTGAACCAAACAGTTATCATTCTTTTTCTAAAGGATCTCAAACAAATTTGGTTCAATGTTATGGACTTATTGAGAATAAACCGGTAATTACTTTGCGGTTTTTTAGTGTTTATGGACCAAGCGAAAGAAAAACACGTTTGATTCCTTCTGTGGTTGACGCTTGTATTAACAAAAAAGAGCTAAAGTTGTCTTCACCAGAAACTGTTCGTGATTTTGTGTATGTAGATGACGTAATTGATATTTGTACAAATTTTGATAAATTAGGTAGAAATACAGGACAGATATTTAATGTAGGCACAGGTATACCGACTACAATCAAAAAAGTTGTAGATATTGTTTCTGAATTATCTGGATTTAAACCAGACTGTATTTGGAACAAAGATAATAGGAGTTGGGATTCAAAAGTTTGGTTTTCTGATTGTGAAAAAACAAAATCGATTTTAGAGTGGCAGCATTCAATTGATATTGTATCTGGATTAGAAAAAACTTTAAATTGGTTTAAAAATGAACGAGACAGAAGATCTTAAACAATTATCTAAAAAAATTCGCCGCGTGGTTGTGCAGATGGCACATAATTCAAAATCTGCTCATGTCGGCTCTGCCTTGTCTTGTATTGATATATTGACTTGTTTATTTTTTAAAATCATGAAACCTGAAGATCGTTTTATTTTAAGTAAAGGTCACGGATGTATGTCTTATTATGCTGTTCTAAAAGAAAAAGGGTTTTTTGATCAAGGATTTCTTGATAGATATTCAACCAACGGAGCAGAACTTCCAGAACATCCTCCGGTTGGAATAAATGGTATTGAATTAGGTACTGGTTCTCTTGGACATGGATTTTCTATTTCTTTGGGTTGCGCTCTTGCAAGAAAAATTAAAAACCTGCCTGGTAAAGAATATGTTCTTCTCGGCGACGGCGAATGTAATGAAGGAAGTATTTGGGAAGGTGCAATGGTCGCTGCAAATATGAATCTAAATAATGTTGTGGCGATTGTTGATAGAAATTGCTTACAAGCGTCGGGATTTGTAGATCAAGACGATTTGTCAGAAAAGTTTCTGTCGTTCGGTTGGAATGTTTTGGATGTTGATGGCAATGATATTGATTACTTAGTACATGCTTTTAATATGTTTGTCGATTTTAAAGATATATTAACTACAAAACCAAAAATTATTATTGCTAACACAATTAAAGGCAAAGGTGTTTCTTTTATGGAAAATAACCTTGAATGGCATTATCGTTTTCCAAATGATCAGGAATTAGAATTGTCGTTGAAAGAGATAGATAATGCGTAACGCATTTATTGAAACAATAACTAAATTAGCGGAAAAAGACGATAGAATTGTTTTGTTGACTGGAGATTTGGGGTATAAAATTTTTGATGATTTTAAACAAAAATTTCCAAGTAGATTTTATAATGTTGGAATTGCCGAAGCGAACATGATTGGCCTCGCCGCGGGCTTGGCGCATTCTGGATTAAAGCCTTATGTTTATTCAATAATTCCGTTTATAACTTTAAGGTGTCTTGAGCAAATCAGGAACGACATTTGCTATAACAATAAAGATGTGAAAATTGTTGGTTATGGTACGGGGTTTACATATGGACATAATGGTCCTACACATTGGGGAACCGAAGATATTGGTGTGTTAAGATCTATACCAAATATTGTTATTTGCAGTCCTGCGAGTACAAAAGAAACTTCAACGGTAATTCGTAAAACTTACGAAAACAATACACCAACTTATATTCGCCTCGGCCGGGCTTATGATAAAGAGGTAGATTTTATATTTGATAAAGGACTGTTGGATGTTGTTATTGTATCTACTGGCAATATTTTGTCTGTTGCCGCCGAAGTTAAAGAAACATTAATGAAACAAAATATAAAATGTGGCATTGCATCAATGCTTTTCATAAAACCATTCGACACAGATAGACTTGATTGGATTGTACAAAAAACAGATTTTCTCGTTTCTCTGGAAGAACATAACGTTCTCGGCGGTTTCAGTTCTGCTCTTGCCCAATATTTGTGTGAAAATCAGGCAAATGTAAAGTTTAAGTGTTTTGGGGTCGAGGATGAGTTTATCCATATATCAGGAGATCAACAATACCTTCGTTCTTGCGCTGGATTGGCTTCTGGTATTATTTCCTCGAAAATAACATGTTTATTGGATAAACAATAATGAAAGTTTGTTCAAGCAAAAAATGTGTTTTCGGTGGTAAATTACAGCCGTTAAATAGTTTTGGTAAAAACAAAAAAAATAAAGACGGATTACAATCACGATGTAAGTCGTGTAAAAAAAATATTTGGAATAGATAGAACCGATAATTCAACCGGATATATTTTAGAAAACTGTATTCCGTGTTGCGATATTTGTAATTATATGAAAAATGATTTATCAAAAGATAAGTTTATTTATAAAATAAGTAAGATTTATAAAAAACACTTAACAAATCAAACTAACTCAAAATGAAAAATAAAATATTGTTTTTATATCCTAATACCGCAAACAAGCCTGCAATTACGATGTCTGTTCCTATATTTTCTGGTATTGCTAAGAGTCGTGGTTGGCAAATGCATTATTTTGATACGACCTATTATCAGAGACGACAAGACTCAATCGAAGAAAAAGAAAAAACAGGCGGATTTTTGCCGACTGTAAACAAAGAGATGGGGCGAAAAAAGACTCAAGAACAATTAATTTTTGATTTGCAATATACGATAGATACAATAAATCCAAACTTGATTTGTATTACTGTGATGTCGTGTGAATATGAATATCTGATGACATTTTTGCCTAAAATAAAAATTTCTGAGTCTACAGTGGTTGCTATTGGAGGAGTTCACTGTATCTTTCTTCCAGAAAAAGTTATAAATGAAGATTTATTTGATTTGGTTTGTACGGGGCAAGGAGAATTAGTGTTTGAAGAAATATTGTTAAGGATAGAGAATAATCAAAAAATTGATGATATTGATGGAACATATTTTAGAAATAGAAAGACTAAACAAGTAACAAAAAATAAGAAAAAATATCTTTTACCACCAGATGAGTTATGGAAAATAGACACAGATTATTCTCTCTATAAAGATGAATATTTTATTCATCCTTTTGATGGAAAAGCGGTAAGGATGTTTTGGATGGAAATATCAAGAGGATGTCCGTGGCAATGCACTTATTGTGGAAATAGTGCGATAAAACAAGCATATAAAGGTCTTGGAAAATATATTTGCAACAGACCCATGGATTCAATTTTTAAAAATTTTAGATTTACTGTTGAAAAACTTAAAATAGATATTTTTAATTTTACTGCTGAATGTTTTTTGTCACAATCTACGAAGTGGCTTAAAGAATTTGCCAGCAGATACGCTAAAGAAGTTTGTAAACCTTTTCTAATTCAGACTAGATCTGAAACGGTTACGGAAGAAAGATTAGAAATATTAAAATCATTTGGCGCTCCGTTTTTTCAAGTTGGAATGGGTGTTGAATCTGGCAATGAACGAATTTTAAATGAAATATGTAACCGCCGAGCAGATATTGGTGATATAATTAGGGCGTATGATTTGTTGAATAATTGCGGAATTAGAAGTAATGCGTATTTTATGATAGGTTTTCCAACAGAAACAAGAGAAGAAATTTTTGAAACGATCAATCTTTGTCGCAGAATTAATTCAGATATTAATAGTGTTGCCATATTTCAGCCTCTGCCAGGTGTTCCGTTAACACAAACATGTATTGAAAAAGGGTATATAACTGGCCTCGAGCCATTGGAAACTTTTACTAGTACTTCTGTGTTGAGAATGTCGCAGATTTCATCAGAAGAAATAAGTAATCTAAGGAGAGTTTTTTTATTGTACGCTAAATTACCTAAAGAATATTATAGTGATATAGAAAAATGTGAGCGTGACTATGGAAACAATAAAGAATTGTTTGATAAATTGGTGAATTTGCGATGGCAATATGATCAAAAATGGAATAGACAATGTTATGAAAAATAAAGTATTAGTTGTAATAGTTACTAGAAATAATGAGAATTTTTTACGACATTTAGTCGAATCTATTGAAAAAAATGATGCTGGGTATGAATATGATCTTTTGTTTTTAGACGCATCAAGTGACGACAAGAAACAATTACTTGTTTTAGATTCTTTTGCAAAAAAACACAGAGTACAGACAGTCGTAGATGATAGAGTCGAAGTATCATACAATATTGCGTGGCGGGAAAATAAAGATTATCAATATTATTTTTTTATGCATGATGATTGCCACATTGAAAAACAAAATTGGATTAAGATTTTTATTGAGCGAATGAACAGTGGGTATTATGAAAAAGATATAGAAAATATTCATCTTAAAAATTTGCCTATAGGAAGAGTATCAATAGGAAATCAATTTTGGCGGGGATATAATTCTGTTAAAGGATATTCAGTTCAATGTCAATTTTTGAAATACATATTAGAATTGATTTATCCAAACAAAGTTCCTGAAATTTTTAAATTATCTGATTGTGATAGACTTTTAGTTAGACATGAATGTATTGCTGAAACTAACGGATTTAAAGATATTAAAGAATTTGTTGAATTAAAAAAACAAAATGTAGAACTTTATGATAAATTTTGTAATATATTGAATCAATATTTGCCATATCCAGATGAAGGGATGTATCCTAAAGAGATATATCCTTCCGGTGAATGTTGGAATAAGTTTACGTTAACTACTGAATATTTAGATTCTATTGATCCTTTGATTAAAGGCTGGCGTAGTGTTGGACTTTATGACGATGGTTATTTGGAACAGGTGCATGGTTTTGATGTGCCAGTTCAACATCAATACATTGTACATTATGGTGCGACTAATCTTTTAGAATTTTTAGCAAAGAAATTTGATTGTGATCAAAAGAAAGTTAAATTATATATGAAAAATAAAGTTTTTTTGATGAAATGTGATAAATTAATTAAAGAATTTAATGATAAAACATGGAATCTGTGTAACGACAAATAGATTATTATGAATTATCGTGTTGTGATTTTGTGTGCAGGTAAAGGTTCGCGTTTAGGTCGTCGTACGATATATTTGAATAAAGCACTTCTTAAAGTTGGTGATAAAGCAGTTATTTCTCATACGATTGATTCGTTTCCGAAAGAAATAGAATTTGTGATTGCTCTTGGATATCAAGGTGATATTGTTCGACAATATCTTAAAATAATATATCCAGAACGTAGATTTATTTTTGTTGGAGTTGATAAATTTGAAGGAGTTGGCTCGGGTCCGGGATATTCTCTTACTTGTTGTAAAAAAGAGCTTCAGTGCCCATTTTATTACGTTTCTTGTGATGCAATAATTAACTGGAAATATGTATTTCACAATAAGATGAATTGGGCTGCTTGGTGTGATATTGATAAAAGTGAAATTAAAAATTTTTGTACTTTAGATATTAAAAATGATTGGGGAGATTATACTGTTACAGGATTTTATAATAAATCTGAAAAAGGGACAACAAATGCTTTCACAGGTGTAGCTTTTATTAATGATTATCAAATATTTTGGGATAAGATGAGTTTAGAAAAAATATCGGAAGAAGGGGAAATTCAAGTTGCTCCTGTTATTTTGTCTATTTCTAATATTTCTGCTTTGCCTGTTGATTGGTGGGATGTAGGTAGCGAAGAAGGATTGCGCTCGGCCCGTGGTTGGTTTGATGGTTTTCAGAATTTAGATAAAGTTGACGAAGAAATATATTTTGTAAATGGTTGCGTTATAAAATATTTTTATAATGAAAGTATGGTTAGAGGTAGGATTGAACGACTTAAACATTTTGGAACTGCTGCTCCAAAATTATTGGGAAATACTAAGAATTTTTACAAATATGAATTTATACAAGGTAATGATTTATTTTTGATAAAAAATCAAGACGAAATAATAGAATCTTTATTGAAATATTGTAAGGGAAATTTATGGAAGGATGTTGTTCTGGACGAACAAAATGTAGCGATTTTTAGGTCGGCATGTAGAAGGTTTTATCAGCAAAAAACATCTGCCCGAGTAGATAAATATTTTGACAAAACTGAAACATACGATAGAGAACATATTATTAATAATGAATTTATTCCAAGGATTAAAGCTATTTTTGATTTGATGGATTGGAATTGGTTGTCGAATGGTATTCCAAGTAATTTTCATGGTGATTTAGCTTTAGGCAATATATTGTTGTCTGGTGGTGATTTTAAATTTATTGATTGGCGACAAGATTTTTCTGGGTTGATTGATTATGGAGATCGATATTATGATTTTGCAAAGTTGTATGCGTCTTTTATGTTTCCTCTTCCTAGTGTAAGAAACAAAAAGTTTGTAATATCTGTACAAGAACAGAGTGTTGAAGTAAATATAGAAGTTTCACAAAGTATTCAAAAGGCAAAACAAATTTTTGAAAAGTGGATTATTAATGAGGGTTATGATCTAAGAAAAATTAAAATATTAACAGGAATAGTTTTGTTAAATATGAGTCCTCTTCATGAAACTCCACTTGATAAATATCTATTTTACTTTGCAAAGAAATATTTATATAATATGATAAATGAAGCACAATAGCGACAATACTGTTTTTGTTCTTGATGTTGATGGTACACTCACTAATGGAAATATGTATTATTCTAAAGACGGAAAGAAGTTAAAAGCATTTTCTTGTGATGACTGGGATGCCCTTAAAGAAATATCTAATTTTATGCAATTGTGTTTTATAACCGCAGATAAAAAAGGTTTTCCAATTACTCAAAAGAGAATTGAAGAAGAAATGGGATGGGATTTAAATCTTGTTTCTCCTTACCCAAAAGAGCGGTGGGAATGGATGAAACAGCAATTTCCTGATAAAAAAATATTTTTTATGGCTGATGGAATTTACGATTATTATGCTCTTGAAAAATGTTATTTTGGGATTACTACTAAAAATGCGTTAGAATATACCAAGCGTTCTGCAAACATTATGATAGAAAAAAACGGAGGGGATCGTGCTGTCGCTGCCGCATGTATTTATCTGATGGAACAGTTTAATTGGGATTGGAAAGCAAAATATAAATGACAACAAAATTTATAAAAGAATATATATTCTTTATCCATAGAAAAAAATAAACGTGAAAATTAATTGTGATACCAAATTATTTGTATCTGTATCTTCTCATCCGGGAGACTTCGGCGCAACACTATATAATAGTGCGTTTCAAGAATTAGGAATTAATGCGATTTATAAACCTTTGAAATGTGATTATATCAGTCAGTTCGTTGATATTGTGCGATATGCAGAGTTATATTCGATTAAAGGAATATCAGTATCAATGCCATTTAAAAGAGTAGCAATAGATCTAGGTAGACTTGGAGATGAACATGTTGTTTATTGTGGAAGTGCAAATACTTTAGTATTTGATGGTAAAAAACAATCTCCGATTGCGTATAATACAGATTTTATTGGTTTTGAGAATGCAAATCAAGAAGCGTTAAAGAGTGCTCGTTCCGCTGTGGTTGTTGGTAATGGAGCGGTATCAGAAAGCGTTCGATACGTTCTTAATAAATATAATGTTCGTTATATTATAGTTTCGTCAAGAAAAGATATTGAAGTAAAATCAGATTGGTTAATAAATTGTTCTTGTATCGGAATGGAGCATGTTCCGGATATTATCTTTAATAAGAATAATGTTTCTCAATTTAAATACGTTTCAGATGTTGTAAATATAAAAGAAACTAATCTTATTAAAATAGCAAAAGAATTAGAAAAACTGTACGTAAATGGAGTTGCTATGTGTTTGGAGGGTATGTGTAAACAATTTCATCTTTATACGGGTCAGGAGGCACCTAGAAAAATTTTTGAGCGGGCATTGATAGAAAGTCATTATATTTAATTTTGTATCGTTTATAGGTCAATTTTGAGCGTTGGGAGAGGAAAATAAATGAATACTAACCCTTATAAGGTTGTAGAAAAAAAATACGGTAAAGAAATTTGGTTGGTTTTAAATGATAAATTTTGTATGAAACATATTTTTATCAATAAAGGACATAGATCAAGTTTACAATACCATAATACAAAAAGAGAAGCAATGGTAATATTATCTGGAAAGGCCCGAGTTACGATGGAGATAAATAACAAATTACAGGAATTTGATCTGGAGGTAGGCTCAGTTTTTGACATTCCAGCAGTAGTCAAACATCGTGTGGAAGCATTAGAAGATTTAGTATTTATTGAATGTAGTACACCAGAAGTTGATGATCTTGTTCGTATCCAAGATGATTATGGTCGTGAAGTAGGCAAAATTGAAACTGAGCATAAAAAACAATGATTAGTTGTCCTAATGTTAACAAAATAAAACGGATATGCGAATGTCTTAAAAAAAACAAGGAAGAGGGAGTTTTTGGTTCAATTCTTGAATTTGGAGTTTTTGAGGGGTGTTCATTGTTAGAAATGGCGTTGTTTTGTCGTGAAAATAAATTTGATTATCCAATTTATGGTTTTGATGGATTTGTTGGTCAACCATATTCAGAATATCATTGGAATAAAGGTGAAGCATATTCTACGTATGAAAATACGTGTTTAGAATTAACGAAAAAACTTGGAAATCTTGATAACATTTTTCTTGTTAAAGGTTTATTTGAAAATTCTTTAACAGAAGAATTAAAAATAACAATTCCAAAAATTCCAAAAGCAATATTAATACATATTGATTGTGATTTTTATTTATCATCAACACAAGCTTTACTGTTTTGTGAATCATTAATTCAGGATGATACTTTTATAGTTTTTGATGAATTTATTTATCCGTATGAAGGTCTTGCGTGGGACGAATTTATACAAAGAACTAAATATAAATTTGAAGAAATTAAATTTAATAAAGATGAATTTGGGGATCTTGATGATCAAAAAATTTTTAGGATTATAAAATGAACAAAGAAGAACTAATAGATCTTTATAAAAAAGAAAGTGCGATAACATTTAATAATATTACAAATTCAAAAATTGAAGAGTTTGTTGATATGATTTTTGAGGCGTACGATAGCGAAAGAACGGTTTTTGCCGCCGCGAACGGGGGAGGAGCAAGTTATGTTCAAAATCTTGTAGTTGATCTCAACATCCATCCGTTCGTGTCCGAAGATAAAGGATCGCAGGAAGTTTTTAGAAATAAATTCAAATGTATTAATCTCTGTGCCGATCAAGCAACTATTACGGGAATTAGCAATGATCTTGGATTTGAACATATTTTTAGTGAACAACTGAAATATGATGGTGTAGGGGGAGATTTAGTAATTGGATTTTCTGGATCTGGTAATTCTAAAAACATACTTGAATTATTTAAGGCGGCGAAAAATAAAGGAATGAAAACCGTTCTTTTTACTCGCAACGAAGTAAACAAATGTAATGAGTTTTCTGATTTAGTTGTTTGTGTTGTTGGCACATCTATATATCCTGGTCAAACAGGCGGGAATAATAATAATTTTCACTTGGAAGATATTTGTTCTAAAATAACACATATTGCTGTTGGTTTGTTGAAAAACAAGGTTCAAAATGAAAATAAATCCTAACGATTTAAGAAAAATAGTTTTAAATATGGTTTATACTAAAAAAAGTGGGCACATTGGAGGTTCATTTTCTATTGCAGAATTAATTTCATTACTTTATTCTGAATATGATTTAGCAAACGAGAATAGAAAAAACAGATTAATTCTCTCAAAGGCTCACGCTGTCCCTATTTTGTATGCAGTTTTGAATATTCTTGGTAAGATTACAGGTGAAGAGTTAAAAACTTTCAGAGAAATTAATTCACGACTTCAGGGGCATTGCGATAAAAATCGTTTATCTTTGCTTGATGCTACCGCTGGTTCTCTCGGACAAGGATTATCTATAGCGATTGGTCATTCTTTGGGAAAATTATTGAAAAAAGAAACGGGTGATATTTTTTGCGTTTTAGGTGATGGTGAATTAAATGAAGGCGGAATTTGGGAGTCTTTAATGTATTATCCAAAAACAAAACTAACCAATCTTGTTTGTGTTGTTGATTGGAATAAAATACAAAGTGAAGATTATGTGAAAAATATAATCCCAATGTATGATAATCTCGAAGAGAGGATTTCTTCGTTCGGGTGGAATTGTCGAACAATAGACGGACACAATATAGATGCGATTAAAACAGAATTGTCTTTAGAAAGAACAATACCTTTGTGTTTAATTTTGAATACCATAAAAGGAAAAGGCGTTTCTTTTATGGAAAATGATGTATCGTGGCATTCGAGAATTCCTACAGAAGAAGAATATCGAAAAGCGATGGAAGAGTTGAATATATGATTAAAAAAGCTACGAGAGATGCTATCGGTGATATTCTTCCAAAAATGGGAGAAAAATATAAAGAAATTGTAGTTTTGGACGCAGACCTTTCTAAGGCAACAAAGCTTGATAAATTTATGAAAACATTTCCCGATAGATCTTTTCAAGTCGGTATAGCAGAAGCGAATATGATAGGGATAGCGTCAGGATTATCTGAATATGGATTTAAAGTATTTTTTGCTTCTTTTGCTTCTTTTTTGACCGGTCGTTACGACCAAATAAGATGTAGTGTTGCTTTTTCGAATTGCCCCGTGATTGTTGTGGGTACACACGTCGGACTTGCTCCTTCGTTGGATGGTCCGACCCAATCAGGTCTTGAAGATGTTGCATTGATGCGCGCTCTTCCAAACATGAAGATCCTAAATCCAGCAACATATTCAGAAGCAATTAAATGTATAGAATATCTATGTGAAACAAAACTCGATGGTCCTCATTATCTTCGCCTCGGTCGACAATCAATTGAAGATGTTTTGGAAGAAAGAAACGAACCTTTTGTATTTGGAAAAGCATCAATAATAAAAGACGGTTCAAGTATATGTTTATTTTCTACGGGGTGTATTCTTCCTGATGTTTTGAAAGCAGCAGAAATTATAGAAAAAAAAGAGTTTGGAAAAACAGTCCGCGTTGTTAATTTTCACACTCTAAAACCAATCGACAGAGAAATGATTGTTCGGTGCGCTAAAGAAACAAATTATTTATTTTCAGTCGAAGATCATACAGTTATGGGAGGATTTGGTTCAATTATTTCAGAAGTTCTCACCGACGAATGTCCTAAAAAATTAATAAGAATTGGTCTTAACGATGTATTTCCAGAAAGTGGTTCTCCAGATCAATTATATGAAAAATATGGTTTGAGTGCCGAAAAGATTGCAGAAAGGGTATTGAAAGAAATATGAAAGCGGAAGACATTAAAATGGCCGATGTTGAAATTGAACTTTTGAAAAATAAAAAATTATGCAAGGTGTTTGCTAAAGAAAAATCTCTTGAAGATTATTATCTTGAAAAATGTATTGAAGAAAGGAGACAAGTTTTTGAATTTTCTAAGAATATTAAAGAATTGAAAAAAGAATTGAAAGACGTTCAAGAAAAACTGCAACAAGCATCAAAACCTCTTGAACAAAGAGTTTCAGAATTAGAAAAAGAAATGAAACAAGTTTTTAATTTATTGTCTGGTTTAGACAGTAGAACATCAGGATTGGTGCTGCTTAAATGAAAATAGTAATTGTGTCTGGTTGTACGGGTTTTATAGGCAGCAATCTTGCGGAGCAATTACTTAAAGACGGACATATCGTTGTTGGTATCGATGATATGTCTACCGGGACATATGAAAATTTAGATATTTTAGAAAAATATGATAATTTTGAATTTGTTAAGTGTGACATAACTGATAATTCTGATATGGGATATTTGCAGTATTATATTAAACAAGAAAATCATAACATTCAAGTTGTTTTTCATGCTGCTGCTTGTGCTCGTATCCAGCCCGCAATTCAAAACCCAGAAAGAACTCATGAAGTTAATGTTACTGGAATATTTAATATCCTTCAGTTAATGAGAAAATTAAAAATACCAAAAATTATTTTCTCTTCGAGTTCATCAATTTATGGTCTCAAGAATGAGATGCCTCAAAACGAAGATCAACCGGCAGATTGTTTAAATCCATATTCATTGTCAAAGTTTATTGGTGAAAATTATATAAAAACTTTTTGTAAGATGTATGGAATGGCTGGGGTAAATCTTCGCTATTTTAATGTTTGGGGGCCTCGTGAGTTTCTTGATGGTGATTTTGCACCAATTGTAGGATTATTTTTTCGAAAACTTTTTCAAGAGAAAAAACCACTAACGATCGTTGGTGACGGTAGACAATTGCGCGATCATACGTTTGTTGGTGATGTTGTTTCTGCAAATATTAAAGCTATGGATTGTTCTACGTATCTTGGTGGAGAAATTATTAATATTGGAACCGGAAAAAATTGTTCTATTCTTGAACTAGTAGATATGGTTTTGAAATCTCTTGAATTAGATAAATCACATATGATTTTTGTTCCCGCTCGACCGGCGGAAGCAAGAGACATTAAAGCAGATAATAATAAAGCGAAAAGATTGTTAGGATGGGAACCGCAAATTTTCTTAAATCAAGAGACAATAAATATGCATCGTGATTATTATAAAAATTTATGGAACATTAAGTGAATAATAAAAAGCTATCTTTAGAAACGGTTAGAAAAAAATTAAAAGAATTGAATATTTTATGAAAAACAAACTTATTGCTTTGATTACAGCTTATAATGAAGATTTGTTTTTAGACGAGGTTATTGCTTCTACATACAATTATTTTGACGAGTTTATAGTAACAGATACCGCTATTCAATGTATGATTGACAATGGATTTCCTTTTTCCTCTACAGACAGAACTGTGGAGATTGTAGAAAAGTGGAAAAAAACAGCAGACAAAATTCACCTGATACAACCTAAAATTAAACCTAAAAATTATACCGAATTATCAATCCCCGGATTTGAATTAGCAAAAGAAATGAAAGGTGATTGGGTTATTCATTTAGGCGCAGACGAAGTTTGGGAAGAAAAATCTCTTAAACCTATGCGTAATATTTTGATGAATTGTGAAAAAAACGGAATTTTGGGATTGAATGTTCATATGCGTTATTTTAGTCCAGATTTTTGGCACTACAAACCTTTCTATAATCCTCGAATAGCAAGATTAACTGAAGATGCCTGTTTACCTTTCAATACGGGTGACGTGGTTGGTTGGAAACGTGGTGTGTGGCAATCTATTGAGTTAGATAAAATTCCAGAAAAAGTACGAAAAGTTAATGCTGATTATCCGAGTTTTTTGAAAGTATTTCACTATTCTGGTGTTGGCAAAAAACGTATTGAATTTAAAGAAAAATTCTATGAAATTTACGAGGGCCACACGCGCGGAAGTATACACCTTAAACATTATTTGAATGGTAATTGGGATTTTTTTAAACAGCAAGGATATAGGGAATTTACAGGGCAGCATCCTGAAATAATGCGCAGTCACTATCTTTATTTGGAGAGATTTTATTGAAAATCGTACAACATTGTTTATATACCGGCCCCGCGAAAGATAGTATGGGAGGTGAACGAATTGTTGAGTCTTTAACGAAAGGTTTATTAAAGCTGGAACATGAAGTTGTTATGTACGTAAATCCAGATTCTAAGAATATGCCCGCTCGTGTAGTTGATCATTTTCCGAAAGATTTTGATATTATTCATTCTCACGGCGTGAATCTGGAATATTCTGGTATGCCTTGGGTTTCTTGTGTCCATGGTGGCGGTTCAAGTAGTAGAGATGAACCGTGGGTTAATGATTCTCGATTTATTTGTTCTAGTAAGTTTATCTGTGACTTATTTGGTAAACAAGATTACGTACATACTTGTGTTGACGAAAGTGATTGTCTTTTTTCGGATAAAAAAGATGATTATTTTTTGTGGCTCGCTGGAACCGATTGGCAGTCTTATAATGACGGAAAAGGACTTTGGAGAACTATAGAGTTGGCAAAAAAAATGAATTTTAATTTGTTGATCGCCGGTGCGGGTAAACATATTCAAACTATAGAAAAAATTAAATCGTTTTGCAATAATAAAATAAAGTACATTGGTTCTGTTAACGGTATCGAAAAAGCTAAAGTTATATCTCAAGCAAAAGCGTTAATTTTACTTACGCAATTACCTGATGCGTGCCCAACAACTATTTCTGAAGCCTATCTTTCGGGTACTCCTGTTATTGGATCTGTATGTGGTAGTCTCCCAGAGTTGATTCTTCACGAAAAGACCGGATTTTTGTGTAAATCTAATTTAGACTTTGCTAAAGCTATAATCAATATTGATAAGATTAAACCTGTAGAATGTTACGAATACGCAAAAAAAAGCTTGTGTAGTGATGTTATGGCGGAAAAATACGTTAAAATATATGAAAAAATAATAAAGAATTTTAGGAAAAAAAATGTCTAGATATTTCATCATCGGCGGCTCGGGATTTATTGGTTCTAGTTTTATTGAGAAAATAATTCAAGAAGATCCCGAATATCTTATCTTTGTATATTCAAGAAATGAATTTAGTCAATTTTGTTTAAAAAACAAGCTCTGTAATGACGCCAAAGTCAAGTTTATAATAGGAGATATTAAAGATTTTTCTTCGTTGAATAATTATTTTAGTTTAACTGAACCAGACTATGTAATTATTGCGTCTGCATTAAAAAGAATTGAAACCTGCGAAGAAAATCCGAAAGAGGCAATGCTGGTTAATGCTCTTGGGGTAGAAAATGTTTGTAGAGCCAGTTTAGGAAAAAATATAAAGTCTGTGTTATATGTTTCAACAGACAAAGCTGATAATCCTATGTGTGTTTACGGATACACAAAATCTTTAGGTGAATCAATTATTAAGAGTTACTCTAATAAATTTAAAGAAACCAATTTTTGTATAACCAGGTTCGCTAATGTTCTAAATTCAACAGGCTCTGTTATTCCGTTGTTTAAGGAATTAATTTCTAAAAATAGAAATATTATGCTCAGAGGCAACGATATGACTCGATTTTTTATTACGTCTAATCGTTCATCTCAAATTATATGGGACGCTATATTTAATCGAAACAATCTTCATTATGATAGCGGGAATGTATTAATTCCTAAATGTTCCTCGTTCCGTATTAAAGATTTAGCTGAAATAATGGTGCGTTCGTCCTGTATCGATATTGAGCTATGTGAATCCTTTAGTTATGAAAGGACTAAAGAATCTTTGGTTTCGGTAGCTTCGTTACAGTTTTTGAAATACGAAACAGATGAATATTATATTTTAGACTTGAACTGCGATAAAGGAATTAAATTTATTATCGACGATGTATATTCAGATAATTCAAAGTTTTTATTATCTAAAGAAAAGTTAGAGATGCTTTTAAAAGCAGAAAACATATTATAATAAATAAAGAATACATTGTTAAGTGTTTTTCAAATCCATGATATGTCTTGTGACCGGTATTTTGAATCTTATGAACGCGAAGCAGTAATGAAATATTTTAAAAATAATAATATTGATCCATATTTTCATATTGGTGATTTTAACTCTTTTGAAAAAGGTTACAATTTACACCTCATTGAACGTTTTACAAACAAAAAATTGAGTGGAGGCGTTGTGTGAGATTTTCTGTACTGATGACTGTTTTTTGCGAAGCAGAATTTGTTGATTACGCAATTCGTGCTTGTCTTCCGTATGTTGATGATCTTGTGATTGTTGAAGGTTCGTATAAAGAATCTCAAAAATTAGGTGCGTCTGTTCGTTCTAATGACGGAACAATAGAAATAATTGAAAAATATCGAAATAATTCAAAAGTTCATATAATTTATGCAAACGAAGAAAGTGATCGCGATCAAAGAAATGTCGGATGGAAAAAAATTAAAGAAATAAATCCGGACGGTTTCATGATGATTTGTGACGGAGACGAAGTATATCAAAAACAAACATTTGATTTAATTTATTCAACAATGAATATGATGCGTCGTACAAACAAAAAGATGGCGTATTTTAATAGTTTGACGTTCATTAACGATTTTAGTCATTATACAAATCAATTTTTTCCAAGATTGTTTGATTTAAAAAATTCTGTAGGGTTTGTTAATGATAATCAGATGCAGTGGCATGATAAAATTTATGATCACTCTATTTTATATAGTCAAAAGTCTTCTTTAATCAAATATCATCATTATTCATTTTGTAAATCAAAAAGATTGAACAGAACAAAGTTAAAAAAAGATTGGTGGGAATCAAGATTTGGAGACAATTATATGAATACCGGTAAAAAATTTGAATATGATTGGTACGAAGATAGTGATGGAAATTGGAGTAGTCCAAATCATAAAATTTTTCTATATAAAGGTAAACATCCGAAAATAATGGAAAAATACCCACTTTTTAATGTTTAATTGGTGAGTTGTAGGATAAAATTAAATTAAAAAATTTTGGTATATTGTAGATTTATCTTTACTAAAGTAAACATCCGAGTATAATGAATTCGCACCCTTTGTGGGCGAAACAAAAGGAGAAATAAATTATGGCAACAAAAAATGAATTGGACACTCGTCTTTCGGTTATTGAGGAAGGAATGATGCAGTCTGTTCGTGGATTAAATACGCAAGTTACAAATTTAACAGAACTTCTTGCAAAAGTACGGGATGATCTTGATAAAGTTCGTCGAGATCTTGAGCGAACAAAAAATACCGTAGATAGTCTTAAGAACATTTTGCCAAATTATAATGTAAAAACTGATAGTTGGTAAAGTGAACATAAAATTATTTTGACATAAAAAATGTTTAAGATATGTTGTACCTGTAAAATTCAACATGATATTTCGAATTTTTTTAAAGATAAGAATAGAGAAGATGGTTTTTATCCGATATGTAAAAAATGTCGAAAATCGTATTTCTTAGAATATCGTAAAAAAAATAAAGAAAAAATAAAAATATATACGATTGAATATTATGAAAAAAATAAGATTAGAATATCTGAAAAAGGTAAGAAAGTTGGAAAGAGATTTAAACTTTGTATAAAAGGTGCAAAGAAAAGAAATTTGTTGTTTGAATTAAATTTAGAACAATTTGACGATATGACATCTAATGTTTGTTTTTATTGTGAAAAATTTTCTGAAAATAGAAGTTATTGCGGAATAGATAGAGTTGATAACGATATTGGATATATTTTAAGTAATTGCGTTTCTTGTTGCTCTAATTGTAATGACATTAAAAGCAATTCTACTTTTAAGCAAATTGAAAAAATATACTTTGGAATGATAAAATTTAAAAAAATAAACAATGTCTAAATATAGAATTGGGTGCGTTGGTACGGGTTTTGTGGGCAGTTCGTTGACTGCCGGATTTGAAAAATTATTTGGAAATAAAGTAGAAATTAGAGAATACGATAAATTTAAAAATACCGAATCCTTGGAGAGTGTTTGTAATAATTCTGATTTTTTGTTTGTCGCTGTTCCAACTCCTATGTTGGAGTCTGGCGCTTGTGATATTTCAATCGTAGAGTCTGTATGTGAAGAAATAAATTTGATAGTAAAAAAATCAAAAATTTTAATTATTAAAAGCACGATTGTACCTGGAACTACTCAAAGATTACAAGATAAATACCCCAAACACACTTTTTGTTTTGTGCCCGAATTCTTAACTGAGAAACGTTGTTTTGAGGATTTTCTTGAGCAAGATCGAATTATTTTAGGTTTAACTTCGAACAAACAACAGGTTTTTCGCGTTGAGAAATTATTTCAAGATTTTGCTTCTTTACAAAAAGTTCCTGCAAAGATCGTTAAGTGTACGTCACAGGAAGCAGAGATGCTTAAGTATGTTGCAAATTGTTTTTTGGCTACAAAATTATCATTTTTAAATGAAATATATCAAATTTGTGAAGCAACAAAAATTAATTATGATTCTGTCGTAGAATTATTAAAATTAGATGAACGTATAGGAAAATCTCATATGAGGGTTCCCAATAATGGTGATTTTGGATTTGGCGGCGCGTGTTTAAGTAAAGATCTTAATGCTTTAATTTCATTTGCAAAACAGAACAATATTGATTCTTTTGTTCTTGAAACGGTGTGGACTAAAAATTTGATGGTACGAAAAAATTATGATTGGCGAAAATTAGCACAGGTGAATGGAAAGTATATAAAAAAATGAATGAAGAAAATATACAACATTTGAAAAAATTGTCTATAGAAATTGGTTTAATTGCTAAAATTTTAGATAAAGATAGTATTTTGGTTGTAAAGAGCACATTAAATAATATTTCTTGTACTCTTTATAGTCTAGCTGATAAGTTACAAAAATGAAAATTCTTATTGTTGGCGATCCAATTCTTGATAAGTATACATATGTTAATATTAATCGTATGTCTCCAGAAGATGAAACAGTTTCTGTTCTTGATTATAGTAGGGAAGAGTTTCGTCTTGGTGGAGCTTTAAATGTTGCTTGTAATCTTAAATCATTATTTGATTTAGAAGATGATATTTTTGTATGTGCTCCTATTTCGGCATGGACATCTTACGAATTAACATTTCGTTGCATTAATTTATGCTGTAGATCTTTATATTCTGATAAGTGGGAACCATCTAAATATGAATTGACTAAAAATCGATTTATTGATATTGAGATGAATAAACAAATTATTCGTGTTGATAATAGATTAAAGTTTAATGAAGATACGATTAAAAAATTTAAAAAAAATATTGCAGATATTAAAGTAGATGATTTTGATTGTATAGTAATTAGTGATTATAATAAAGGTTGTATTGGATGGAACGTAGTTGATAAATTAAAAGGTTTAGGTTGTCCAATTTTTGTTGATACTAAGCAAAAAGATGTTTCAATGTGGAAAGATTTTGATAATCTTTTTTTAAAAATTAATTGGAATGAATTTCAAAGTTCAGAACATTTGAATCAGATAAAAAATGTGATCGTTACACATGGTGATAAACCAGTTCAATTGCGAAAGTATGGGCAACTTAAGAAAAAATTTGAAGTTTGTCCTGTTGAAAAAGCTGATGTTGTTGGAGCAGGTGATGTATTTTTTGCTGCATTAGTTTCTGAATATTTAAAAAATAAAGATATTGAAAAATCAATAAAGTTTGCTATCAAAGCATCACGAAAATCAGTACAAAAACAAGGAACATGTATTGTAACGAGGGGTGAATTGGAATAATGTTTGCTAAAAAACGAGCAGAAGATATCAAGTGGATTCCCAAACTTTGGGGTGGTGAAAAAATTATATGTAATAATGAATTTTATTGTGGAAAATTGTTGATTTTTATGAAAGGACGCAGAGCGTCACTTCATTATCATTGTAATAAAAGAGAACATTTTTTTTTAAAAACCGGCAAATTGGAAGTATGGTTTTCTGATGAACTTAATCGGGTTGAAAAATTTATGAACGCTCATGGAACCGATGGACTTTATGATATTCTTGAAAAAGAAATTCTTGAACAAGGTGATGTTTTTTATGTTCCTCCTAAAAGACTTCATATGATTCATGCTTTATCAGATTCAGAATTGTTTGAATTTAGTACACATGACGAACTATCTGATTCGTATAGGCTTTTAAAAAGTGAATAATGATATTGTAGACAAATAATTAGTTATATGAAAAGAATTGAACTTGTTGGAATTGAAGGCGTTGGAACGAGTTATTTTACACGTTTCACAAAAAAACGTTTAGATGTCAAATCGTTTGGTAAATCAGCGTCGGTATGTCCAGATTTTTGTGATGCTTTGCATAAACTTGATCAAGAAGTAAAATCTAAAGGAGGTAATTTTTATATTTCTGATCTTACAAGAGATTATGTTGCACAAGAAAAAGCACGATGGGAGTATATAACAGGTAAAAAGAAGGCATTCGTTGCCAAGCCAGGTGAATCGTTTCATAATGCTGGAAGGGCGGTTGATATTGATATAGAAAGTCTTAATTTTTCAAATATCAAAAAATTAGATTGGATAAAGAAATTATGGGATCTCGCTATCCCTTTGGGTTTTCGTTCGGTTATTAAAGAACCTATATTTGGAATTTCTGAATGTTGGCATTTAGATTATATAGGAGTGTGGACTGATGCATTAAATGTTTTATCCTATTCTGAGGTTGCCAAGTGTGCCGTACTTGATGTTGGGATGTGGAATTCAAAAGAAGATAGTGCAAAAACAATAAAAATGTTTATTCAATCACAATTGATACGGTTGAAGCATTATGAAATTGGTGAAATAGATGGAGTTATTGGTAAAAAAACTATAAATGCTTTGAATTTATATGATATTGAAGATTACATGCACTTAGAAAATATAGCAGAAATTTTAAAAAATAAATGAAAGAAAATAAACAAGTATTTGTGTTGATTAATGAAGAATGGAAAGAAATAGAATTTAGATTAATGAAAGAAAAACAAATATTCTCTTTTGATAAAAATAATGTATTTACAGCATCTTGTGATCCGTTTATAATAGAGAATGAAGGAATGTGGTCTGTTCTTGTTGTTAACAAAGATCTTGAAAGGCTTCAAGAAGAAAGTCGGAAAGAAAGAGAAAGCTTTTTTAAAATTTTGTGATTAAAGGTGATAAAAAAATCGCAAAAAAAAGTTGAATCGTTAGATTATAAATGCCCTTATTGTGAATGTCCGATAGACATAGTTGTTTTGAATAAGAAATTGAAGTGTAAATATTGTGATAGTTTCTTTTTTATTGTAAAAATTCCTAATAAATTTTTTGAATATCCTTAAAAAAGAGGTTATATTGAAATATATATTATGGTTAATTTTATTGATGATTTTTTGTTTTATCGCATTGTTTTCAAAACATATTAAAGAAACAGAAAAACACATTGAAGAAATAGAAAAAAATAATTTAGAAAACAAAAATCAAATTTATAAAAATTTAGATAAAATTGAGATTGAATTATATAAAATAAGAGAAAGTATATCTATAATAGATGTATCAATTCATTCTGATAATAAAAAATGGGCTAAGGTTAAGCAAATACGTAAAATAATAGTTGAAACATTAAAAATTCAAGAAAATAATAATTTAACAATTAAAGATATAACAGATATAGCAACATCAGTCATTGAATCGTCAGAAGAAAATGGAATTTCTATAAGTTTGATCCTTTCTATTATTACTGTTGAATCTGCATTTTCTATTAAATCGATTTCAAAAGCCGGCGCTCGGGGTTTAATGCAAATTATGCCTGAAACTGCTGTAGAAATATCTACTGATCTTGGTAAAAGAAATTTTAATTTATTTAGAATCCGTGATAATATACAGTTTGGTAGTTTTTATTTGTGGAAAATGATTAATCTACTTGGAGATGTGGATTTAGGTATTCGAGCATACAATTGTGGTTCTGTTTGTGTTGAGAGAGTTCGCTCCGGAGAATATAAAAATTATCCCATCGAGACTATTAATTATTTAGAAAAAGTTAATATATGGAAAAAGAAATATTCTGATTTAGGGGTCGATTAATGTTTATCAATAAAGAGACAAAAGATAAAATACAAGATATTTCTATAAAATTGAATACATTAGAAAATTATGAAGAAAGTAGTCGTGTTGAAATAGAAAGAATATATGAAAAAATTGGTTTTTTACTTTCTGAAACTAAAGAAATTAAGGAAAATTCAAAAAAGATTATTGAACAACATGATGAATTTCATCAAGATTTGTTAGAAAAATTAAATAAGGCGGGAGAGTTAATAGTTAATTATGAATCTTTTTATGAAGAAACTTTATCTGAATTAGATGAAATATTTAGATTTATTGAGATGTTATCTAAACGTTCTTCTATTTCAAGTGACCCAGATTTTGTTAATTTTAGTAGAGGTATACAACTTACGCAACAAATTATTTCGAAATATACTAGTGTTTCATTAGAATTAAAAAATAAGGAGAATAAATAATAAAAATTAAAGAATGGCGAATTATTTTGATAAAAATACAGATAAAGGGATAGTTGCTTTTCAAGATGAATTAGATCCTCAAAAACGAAAAGAAATTTTTGTTTTAAAAATCCGTCCTGCTTTTTTAAAACTTATTGAAAATACTGTTTTTGTCTATAATTTCAAATCAATTGAAAATATTGAAATTCTTCAAGGTGATTGTGAATCTTATTTATTTGAATGCCTTTTTAAATTTAAAAGTGACAAAGGATGTTCTTTTAGTTATTTTAATCAAATATGTAAAAATTGGTTTCTTCAGGAAGTGAAACTTAGAAAAAAAAGGATACAACAAGACATACCTATTAGTAGAGAGCTTCTTGAACAATCTGAAGATGGAAAAAAATTTATTATTTGTCCGTTTGAAGATGAATTAATAGGTGCTGAATTTTCAATACTTTTAAAACAAGAAATGAATAGTTGGGTTTTTAAAATTAAAAATAAGCAAGAAAGAAAAGTATTATCTGCGGTTATTGAATTATTTAATAAAATTGATGATATATCGCTTTTGAACAAAAAGAGCATTTATGTATTTTTGCGAAGCATGACTGGATTCAATACCAAACAAGTTGCTTTAAATTTAATTAAATTAAGAAAAAGATATGCTTCTTTCAAGAAAAAATTTCATGATGGAAAATTTTAAAATTTAAATATTTATAGTATGAGTGAACAAATAAAAAAAGAAGATTTAACTGAAATTTATGATCAAATGTGGAGACAAATTAATGAGGATCGAAATAAAATTGTTGATCTATATGATTCGTTGAAAAGACAAGTTAATACCGCTGAAGATTTTGCTATTAACGGACAAACATTATCTAAATTTGCCGAAATCATGGTCAAACAAACTGCGCAACTTATTGAAATTATTAAGATTAATCAAAAAGAGATTAAAAAGGAAAATTTTGATTTGGATTTAGAAGATAAAAAAGATCTTTTTAAACAAATTGGGAATTAATTGATGACGCTCGATTCTTCAGATTCTTCTGAGTTAGCAGAGAGATTCCAATCTTTAATGGTTGATTATCAAATAGTATCTAAGGATTTAGCGGATAAATTAGAAAAATATGGTAAAATTAGAAAAGAATTACAAATTTTATTAGAAGAATTTCAAAAACGAAATATTAAATTAGAGGAAATAGAAGTTAAAAAAATAACGTGAAAACACCTATTGGAAAGTGGGATATACTTTTCCCACATAAAACATTTTTAACGTCTTTACGAGATTTGCAAGAAGGAAAGATTGGAAACAATTCTTTTATTTATCGTGCCCTCGTGGTTAAAATTGATCAAATTGGTGGGCAGTTAGAACAAATTCCTAGAAAAAATCCAAAAAATTCAATACGTGCTAGAATTATATCTGAACCTTCTCCTCATGCTTTTTTGGATAATGATGAATTACCTGTTTTTTGGCCACTTTTTCCGTTTGATATCATGCCTGTTAAAGAAAATGAACATATTTATGTTATTTTTGATGGAGAAAAAAAAGATCATGGTCTATGGATCTCTAGAATTTCCGAACCATACGAAGTCGATGATCGGAATATAACGCCTGGTATTAAAAAATATCAACTTAATTCTTCAGAAATATCTGAACGAGATGTTCAAGATACGTCTAAAGATATGGGAGTAATTAAAGTTTCTGAAGAATTCCAGCAAGAAATAATTCCTAAATTCACTGCTCGGGTAGGTGATCGTATAATCGAAGGTTCAAATAATACTTTAATTGTTCTCGGCCGCGATCGAATTTCTGATGTTTCTTCGGGTGAAAAGGAACAAGCAGGATGTGTGCATATTGTTGCCGGTAGACAAAAAGAAGAAGATGTGGACTTTGATAAGGATCTGTCTATATTTTTAGTTAGTATGAAATCAGATGCAGATTCTAATCTTAAAATAAATGCCATAGGCAATTCTGTTTCTCCTTCACCATCAGTTGTAATCAAGAGTGACGAAATACGTATTGTTGCAAGAAAAGGAATAAAAATTGTTGTCGAAGGTGGAGATGTTATTGTTGAAGCAAACAATATTGCTTTAGGTAAAAATGCTAATGATTCTGCCGTTCTTGGTGATAAATTATTACAAATTTTACAAAATACGCAAACAATTGGAATGTTAGGTTCTGTTCCTATTTCTGCTGCACCTTTCATCCAAGCGCTGCAACAATGTCTTTCTAAGAAAAACAAAATAGAATGACTATATCTGATTTGCCTAAAATTTCAGTTTCGACATTGAAAGTCAGTGATGCAATCGTTTCTTCTAAAACAGGTAAAGAAGAAGTGTATGTTTTGAATATCATAGATCAGAGCAAACAAATATTTATAGGATTAAGAATACCAGGAAAAATACCATTTAATTTTATTAGTACTGATTTGGTTACACTTATTAATGTTCCCGAAATAGGAAGTAAATTGCTTGAATTAAAATAAAAAATCTACCTAATTACAATAGATGTCGATTAGAACTCTCCGTAAAGAAACTGTTAAGAAAAAAGGATTAAGTCTTAAGTTTCCGTTACGAAAAGGTCTCGCTGGTGGATTTGCCGTTAATGAAACTACAATTGATAGCGTAAAAGATGATTTAAGGGTTTTATTAATTACTAATCATGGAGAAAGATTGGTAAATTTTGATTTTGGTGCAAATCTTCGTTCTTTAATTTTCGAGAATATGACTCAAGATCTTGAAGAACAGATAAAAACTGCAGTTTTTGTTGCTATTGAGAAATGGATGCCGTTTTTGATTATCAAAAATATTCAAGTAAAAACAGGACAACAAGATTTATCTCTTGGACCAAATGAAGTACGGATTAAAGTTTTTTTTGGAATAGCATCAACAGATTTAGATGATTCAATTGAAGTCAGAATAAGATCATGATAAAAAACATCATTAAACGTGCACAAATTGTTTGTAAGCGATTTTTGACAGATATATATATCTATTCATATACTTTTAATTTAAATTTATTGTAGGGTGTTTAAATGAGTACAACGACAACCACAAAAGAAAGGAATGTTAAAAGATTAAGCCGAGATTTTGAAAGTTTAAAATGTGATCTAATTGAGCATATAAAAGTTTATTTTCCTGAGACTTATTCAGATTTTAATGAATCTAGTGTTGGGATGATGCTTGTCGAAATGCTTGCATTTGTGGGAGATAGTTTTAGTTTTTATCTTGATAAACAATTTCAAGAATCATTTATAGAATCAGCAAAACAAACTAAAAATATTTTACGTCATGCTCGTCAATTAGGATTTAAAACATCATTGTTTGGCAAAAGTTCAAGTCAAGGAAAGATAGATTGTTATATAAGAATTCCTGCTACTACGTTAAATCAAAAAATTGAACCAAATATGAGTTTTGCCGGAAAAATATTACGTGGGTCAAAACTAATTGGAAATAATGGAATAATTTATGAAATACTGGAAGACGTTGATTTTTCTAATATTGATGTAAATGATTCAAATTTTGTCGCTGTTGCAGAAACGGATTCTACTACAAAACAACCAACATCTTTTGCTCTTAAAAAAACAAATATAGATATTAAAGCCGGACAAACTAAAACAACCACTTTTTCTGTTGGGGGATATCAATCTTTTTTGACGTTAGAACTTCCTGATGAAGATGTTCTTGAAATTATTGATATTAAAGACAATCAAGGAAATCTATGGTATGAAGTAGATTTTTTAGCACAAGATACTATATTTGATAGTTTGGTAAATACCGCAACAGATTCATCTGATGTACCACGTATTCTTCATCTTCGTTCTGCACCATATCGATTTATTACAGATTATAATATAGAAACTAATAAAACCTCTTTGATTTTTGGTACTGGTGATGCGCAAAAGTTTGATGGTGAATTGATTCCTAATTTAGGAGATTTATCTTTACCTTTGCTTGGAAAAGATAATTTTACAGATTTTTTTGTTGATCCGCAAAACTTTTTAAAAACAAGAACTCTTGGAATTGCTCCAACAAATACTATTTTAACTGTAAGATATAGGGTTGGCGGTGGATTAGAAACTAATTCTGGCGTCGGTGAGATTGTTACTGTTTCGGATGCGACATACCAGGTTGCAGATTCAAGTTTGAGTCAGGCAACAATTAATGATGTAAAAAATTCTTTTTCTGTTTTGAATCCAAATTCAATACAAGGTGGTAGGGATGAATTGTCGATTGATGAAATAAGACATCTTATTCCTGCAAGTTTTGCTTCGCAATCAAGAATTGTAACGGCAGAAGATTATATAACTAGAACATTATCTATACCAACAAAATTTGGTTCAATATTTAGGGCCGGCGTAAAAGCCGGTGGGATTAATAAATCTTCCGTAGAATTAACAATTTTATCTAGAAATAGTTCTGGTTATGCTGTGACTGCTTCTGTAACATTAAAAGAAAATTTGAAAAAGTATCTTTCACGATTCAGGATGTTAACTGATTCGATAGAAATTCTTGATGGAGATGTAATTAATCTTGAAGTTAATTTTGGTATTTTATGTCGTCCAGATTATAATAGATCAGAAGTTTTAGGAAATTGTATATTGACGTTGAAGGATTTTTTTGACATTACAAAGTGGCAAATGGGACAGCCAATAATTAAATCACAAATATTGAGACTTCTTTATGACGTTGCTGGAGTCATAACTGTATATGATTTGATATTCAAAAATCTTGTAGGAACGGTGAATGGATTGAGTTATTCTGATACAAGATTTGATTTACAAAATAATACAAAAAATGATATTATATATTGTCCAACAAACTCGATAATGGAAATTAAATATCAAAATCGTGACATAAAAGGTGTGTCTAAGTAAAATGGGATTTTATCGTTTAAATCTACTTTCTGACGCGACCGTAACAAATATTTCTACAGATTTGACAAAAAATAATCGTGCGACAGGTAGTAATTCAGGAATGTCACCAGTTCTTGAAATTTTTGCATTAAAAGATAGATTATTCACAGGAAGTCTTGAATGGGCAAGATCGTTATTAAAATTTGATATAACTGAATTATCTAGAAGTATCTTTATAGATAAAATTATTCCGTCTTCAAGTGTCACATATACACTTAAAATGCCGAATTATGTTCATTCTGGTAAGATTCCCACAAGTTATGAATTATATGCTTATCCGTTGTCTAGATCTTGGGTCGAAGGAACGGGGTCGGATATTATTGGATGGAATGATTACGGATATGTAAATTGGTTGTCTGCTTCGTCAACATCGGCGTGGACGTTAACAGGTTCTGATTTTCTGGCTGCAAATTATGGTTCTGGAAGTCAATTATTTGATCGAGGCCAAGAAGATTTGGAAATGAATATTACTCAAATGGTCGGGAATTGGTTGACATCTTCTATTGGTTTGGCAGGTGGTTTGCCGAATAATGGTGTTATTGTTAAACTAGGCGCCGCTGAAGAAAATAATAGTGTGAATTATCCAGAGAAAATGTTTTATAGTCGTGAAAGTCGTATTGTTGATCGAATTCCGTATTTACAAGCAGAATGGAATAGCGATGTTTTGACGGATAATAGAGGTAATTTTGCATATAACCAGTGGAATAAATTATATTTTTATAATTTCGTTCGCGGGCAATTAACTTCTTCTAGTGAGCCGGTTCTTGTACAAATAAAAGATCATTTAATTAATCAAAGTGCGTCATGGAATACCGTTTTGACGGCCAGTAGAGTTTCAGACGGAATATATAGTTGTTCTTTATATATAAATAATTTTACTGCTTCTTTTTCTTCTTCTTTTTATGATATTTGGCTTTCGGGCGGATTTACAGGGCTTTCAGCTTCGGTAGGTTCTTCTTGTTTTATGACTGGAAATTTTGAACCAATGTTTCTTAGTGGAAACCAAAATGATCCATATGAACAATTTACTGTTAATACGAATTTAAATCAAGAATATCGTGTAAATGAACGTACCCGAGTCCGCGTGAATATAAAAAAGAAAAATTTTAAGAAATCTCATTTAAGGATTGTTGCTACAGGTTCTCTCAATCAAGATCGTGAATATATTGAGGAAATGTATTATTCGATTTTAGATCATAATAATCAGGTAATAGTTCCGTTTTTAACAGGTAGTCAAGCAACGAGGTTAAGTTATGATAAATCCGGAAATTATTTTGATATTTTTATGAATGGATTTATTCAGGGATTTACATATAAATTTTTATTTATGATTTATAATAATAAGAGCAAAATAATTATAGATGAGAATTTTTTATTTAAAGTAATTTAAATGTCTAATGAATTTTTTCCAAAATCTTTTTGGGAACAACTCCAAAAACCTTCTGTCGCAACCAAGAAGTTGTCTTATGATCAGCTTGGCGAATTTGCGCATGAACAATTAAAAGTTGAACGTGATCTTGATGATAGTCAGAAAGTAGATCTAAAAGTTAATTATTCAAATTTTGCGAATCATGTTTTTTTTGATTCAGCCGTTTCTAAATTTAATATTTCTAAAGACAAGATATTAAATTATCCATATAACGGTTCAACAGAAGAAAAGAAAAATTTTGAATTGAGTGCTTCTGGATATGAAAAATATATTCTTGAACAATGGCCGCGATATGTAGGATATGTGCAATTTAGCGGAAGTTTGCAATGTGTAAGCGCGTCTGATCCTTATAAAAAATTAGTTTTTGGAACTTCTTCATTAATGTTTTCCGCTGACGCTCGTGTAGATTTTGAGGCGCCAGATGAAGCGTCTAGACTTCTTATGTCTATTCATAGTGGCGCCGCCGGTCAATTTCCTGTGGGTTGTAGAATTTTATTTTCTAGTACAATTCCAACACTTCTTATTCAAATTAAGTCTGGTTCAACAAGCAGCACTAGAACAATAAATTATAGTGCATATACAGGGAGTTGGCATAATATTGCTGGAATTTATGATAGAGGAACAAATATTTTTTCTGCTTATATTGATGGTTCTAGAATAAATTCAGCTTCAGTTGTACTTGGTCCGATTGAGCAAAATGATACTACCGTTTATGTTGGCGGTGGATTTAATGGAGGATATGGTGTTTTAAGTGGCGCGATAAATAACGTAAGACTTTATTTCACAGCAAGTGAATTACTTCTTCAAAAAGACATTAATCGTCAAATTAATTCGGAAAATTATGTAAAATTAAATTATAAATTTAATGAAGGAATAGTAGGGACAAGTTCCGTAGATCAAATTGTTATAGATTATTCTAAAAGTAATATAAACGGGCTTATAAATAAATATTCTGAAAATACAAGAATATCTGGAACATCAAAATTTAATGATTTCGGTGATTCAATTCAATATTCTTTTCATTCTGGTGTAGTCGCATTTACGTCAAGTATTGTTTTGTCTGCCTCGCAACATGATAAGGATAACAATAATTTAATATTTAGATTGCTTCCTGAAAATGTTCTTAAAGAAGATGATAATCAAGATGGATTACTTCGTACATTTTCTTTAGTCATGGCGCGGTATTTTGATGAATTAAAACTTAATATTGATCAATTTGATAAATTAAAAACATCGAATTATTCAAAATATGATGAAACTCCAGATTTGTTTATAAATATGGCGTTGCGATATTTTGGTTGGAACGCAACTAATCATTTTGAAGGGGCAAATCCTTTATCATTTTTGTTTGGAGAAAATATACTTTCTTCTGGAAGTTTTGATACTACTCCAGAAATGATTCGTAATCAATTTTGGAAAAGAACGTTGAATAACGTTGTTTATTTTTTAAAATCAAAAGGTAAACGACACAGTATTGATTCTTTTTTTAATGTTTTAGGAATTAATAAAAATCATTTTTCGTTGAAAGAATACGGGTTTGTTAATGATAAAGGTTCTATTGAAACAGTTCGTATTCATAAAGAAAAAGATTTACATTTTCTTGGTATTGGAACAGGAAGTCTTAGTTCAAGTTTTATAAAAGTTCCTTTATTGATAACTAGCAGTAACAGTGAATTTACTGTTGAATTGCTTACGCAATTACCATACATAAGTGCGAGTTATAGTTCGAGTATAAATGAAGTTACCGGCGCTCTTTGGCAATTTGTTGATCCTGAATTGATTACAGGTTCGTTTGGATTGTTTTGGAGAAGAGATTCGCTAACTTCTGTCTCTGGTGCGTTTTATTTGTCTGGTACTAACGTATCTGGTTCTTCTTCTGGTGGAATATTTAGTTCTAGTAATTATCCTGTTTTTGATGGACGAATGCTTCATATTGCCGCTGGATTGAGTAGTAGTCAACGACCATTTATTGAACTTCGTTCTATCGATCAAGATATACTTAATTTTAGTGCTTCTCATGTTGGTTCTATCGCTCTTACTGGTGTATTTACGGGTAGTAAATATGATTTTATTATTGGAGCAAATTCAGGTTCTACATTTGCTGGAACTTCTGCTCCTATGCCGAATCATAAAACTCATGGATTTTTTAATGAAGTTCGTTTTTGGACAAGACAATTATCAGGTTCAGAAATTGATGAACATACACTTAATTTTGAAAGTGTCGGGACCAATGATCCGTTAGAATCGCCTAATCCACTTAAATTACGCATAGCGTTAAATGAAAATAAAGTGTCTGATTCTAGCGGTGTAATTAATTCTATAACTGATTTGTCAAATCATGGATTTATAGCAACAGGTTCGCAATTTCCGAGTAGTGAAAATCTATACAAACGATTTTCTATGGATATGAATTATATTTCTCCGTCTATAGATCTCAAGTGGAACGAAAATAAGATAAGAATTAGAAACAAGAGCAAATTAACGATTGATGAAGTTGGGAAAGATACTAATGAAGTTGCGTTAGAATTTAATCTTGTAGATGCATTGAATGAAGATATTACAAAAATACTAATAAATCTTGATGACTTTCATAATGTTATAGGTGAGCCAGTTAATAAATATCGAGATGAATATGTTGAATTAGAATCATATCGAAAAATATATTTTGAAAGATTGAGTAGAGAGATTAATTTTACTAATTTTTTTAAATTATTTCAATGGTTTGATAAGAAGATAGGAACAGCGATTAAACAATTGTTGCCTGTTCGAACAAGATTTATAGGAGGTGAATTTGTTGTTGAAAATCATATGTTGGAAAGACCAAAATATGGATATGTTTTTCCAATATTTCATACGCCTAAAGAGATTAGTGAAGGACTTATCGCAAGAAGTGGTTCTATTTTTTCTTTGTGTGGTTCTCTACAAGAAAGTCTCGAAGCAAAAAATACATTAAAGGGTACTGTTGCAGAAGCAGATTATCAACAAAATACGCATAAAGGTAATGTTTTTGTTGGGCCTCATTCTGATGGACTAAATATTAAACCAAGAGATACGACATTGATTTTACGTGGAAATGTAAATTCTGATCAAAAATTTAAATCAACATTTTCTACTGGTGACGAGAAAGTTGATAGATCGTATAACGATAACTATTTTTATAAAACAAAGTATAGTGGAGACCAACAAGATGAAATCAACAATCCTAATGTCGGCGTGAATCAAAGAAATGAATGGGCACGAAGAATACAAACTAATTTTGAAGGTAATAATTGGGATTATAATGGAGGATATAGAACCGGCTCATTTATACATCCTAAAATTGGTCAAAATGCCTATGTAATGAATTCTGCCCGCGGGGCAGAAGAAAGTGAACATTTCTTTACTGGATATAAAAAGAATGTAAAATTGGTAATTAAAGGTATTCCTTCATCTGATCAGGAAATTAGTAATATTGATGATCATACTGTTGCGTTTTATCATCTTGGTGAATTAACTAGTAGCAGGCCAAATCAAATTTTGGATTTTGGACCTAATGAAGCGCATGGAACTGCTAATGGGGAAATAGCGTATCAACAAATTGGAAAATTTGGAAATGCAGTTATATTGTCTTCTGCAAGTCTTGGATATCTTGATTTGTCATCCTCTCTTCGTTTTATTAATCCTGGTTCTAATCAATTAATTTCAGGAACAATTGAATTTTGGTTTAAATCAGCACTTGATGATTGGCTTTCTGGTGACTCTGTTAGAAATTTATTTAGAATTGGTTCTGCTAATTCGTATAATCTATTGTTTTTGAGACAACAAGCAAATGATCAACTGGTTATTAATTCAACAACATCCGGATCCACTATAACTGATGGTATTTCAAGTTATAACGCTAGTACAGAATGGCATCATTATGCAGTAACGTTTAATTCAGCATCTGTTGTTCCAAATGTTTATGTATATATTGACGGTATTGCTCGTATGTCAGCAACTTTTGGAGAATGGTATTCAGAAAGTCCTGCTTCACAGTTTGTTATTGGATGGTCTAACGCTAACGCAGCATCATTCAGTGGAACGTATGATGAAATTAGGATTTCAAATATAGTTCGCGACATACCAAACACTTGGAAAACATATACAACTGCAAATCCATATCTTTTTAAAGTCTCTGGTACTCTTTGGGGTATTGAACTTTCTCAAAGTCTTTTTGATGCAAACAATGTACTTATTGAAACGGGAAGCTTTTTGACTCATTTTGGACAAACTAATACGACAGTTGATTATAGATATGAAACAGAATTATCATTTGAAGTTTCTGCTTCAAATACAGCATTTTTGACATCAGAATTTACTGTTGATTTTAAAGATGATAATTCTTCGATTTGGATTAACTATAAACGAATAAATTTGACATCTGGTTCATATCAAGTATTGGAAGATCGAGGAAACGAGGGTTGGCGGAAATATAATTTGTCATTAGCAGATGAAACATTGAGACCAAGATTTGCATTAGATCGAACAAAAGTAATGTTTAGAATATCATCAAGTGCTGGAAAAATATATGCATTTCGTGATTTTAAATTAAACTTTAATCAACAATTAACAAATGATGGTGTTCGAAAATATATGGATATTGATAATACAAATAATAAAAATGTATTGATTAATTTGAATCGAGATATTTTGAAAAAGGTTGAGTGATGTATAAACTTTTTTTGTGTGGATTATTATGTTTAGATGCCTGTTCTCTAAATACTCCAGTTTGTGATAATAATACAGATGCGATTATTGAAAATATTTGTGTTCATAAAAATGGGCTTGAAGTATCAAATAAAGATTTTAGGAAAGCAATAAATATTATTGATTCTATATGGTCAGAAAAATTTGATGTTGATATTGGAGAAATGTCAAACAAATATATCGATCCAGATTTAAACACTTCTGTAGAATTTATGGAACAAATTAACGGTGGTCAATATGGTTTAACAGAAAATTGTTCAAAAGTTTCATTAAAATATGAACCGTGTATTGCTAATACCGCTCTTGGGCATGAAATGCTACATATATTGGGATGTTCTTACGGTATGAATTTTGGGCATAATAATCCAGAACTTTTTTTGACAGAAAAAGATTTAAAAGATTCACTAGAAAATGTTATTAATATTGTTCTTTGTCAATCTTTTTGCGAATCTTCTTGTGAGTGGTTTAGGATAAAATAATGGGGATTAGAGATTTATCGTATTTTGGATGGTCAAATATTCATCAGCAAGTTGATGCTGGAATTGTCGGTAATTCTGCGAGTTTTTATACGATCGTTGAAGCAAACGGCACTCTTTATTTAGGTGGCAGGTCTTATATTACTCCTTCAAAGTTAACATATATTTTAAAAAAATCAGTAAATGGTGGTCATGATTGGAATAATATTTATCCTTCTTCTTTTTCTAATTATAGATCTATAGAGTATATTACTTATGCTAGCGGGAGTTTTTATATTGCAGCATTGAATCCTGTAAGTTCTTCGATATGGAAATCTTCAGACATGAAATCATTTGTTGAAATTACGCCTAATGTTGCATCTAGTAATTATAATAAAATTGATATTGATAGTAGTGGAAATTTATTTTGTATAAAATCTGCTCGACTTATTTTTTCTTCTAGTGATGCTGGTTTATCATGGGGCTATCGGAATGTTGGACCAGGCACTACAGATCAGCCTACTGATATAGCGGTTTCTTATGATGATAAAATTTTTGTTACTTATGCTACAGCGCTTAATTTAGATGTTGTTTCTATAATAAGACTTACAAATAGCGGTTCTTCTGCTTCTACGGTTCTTTCTACTATGAATGGAGCTATTTCTGGTTTAACAATCGATAAGATGAATAAATCTGTTTTTGCTTTTACTGGTACAAATAATGTTTTTGAAAATACTTATTTTTTAAGCTCATCTAATGATGGAACTTCTTGGAAAGGTACAAACAGTGCCATTGATCTTGGTAGTATTGATTTTAAAATTAAATCATCTGAGCGAGGAGATGTTTACGCTGTCGGCCTCGCCGGTATGGATAATGCTTTTGAATCATCTACAAAATTTCCTATTTATGTTAGTATGAGCGGAACAGGTATTTGGACATTAAAATCTGTTTTTACGGCATCTTCTGATACTATAATAAATCAATTTCATATAGATTCAAAAGATAATCTTTATTTAGTTGGTCAAACAGGAAAATTTGCCTTTGCTCGCCGTGGTCACCTAATGGCCAATTCTGAATCTTTGGGTCCAAGAATGTTAAATACATCTTTTGGATATACTTATTTTGATAGTTTAACAAGTAGTATTTTAGGTACATCTGCTTCCGGAACATTTACTCTCAACAATGTTTCTGAATTCCCTCATTCATCAGGGTTATTTCAAATGCCAAATATGGTTCTTGGAACAAAAACAAGCGGAAGGGTAGGAAAAACAGAAGATGCGATTGTTCAAAAGAGATTTATTGGATCATTTGTAAGAATAATGTGGCCGAAACAAGACGATGTAGACGTAAAAGGATATGATACTGCTAAAAAACCAGGAAAGTTAAGTACGGATTGGCAATGGGGTGATCCTATTGATATAGAAGGGAAAAATTTTGATAATCTTGCATTAAATTGTTCTACTCTGAAACAAGTAAGCGGAACGTTGGATTCTGTTTTGATTAGAATAGAGACAAAGGGTTTAAATGATTCGGGTTTTTCAATTAATCAAACCACTTCAGGGAGTATTTCCGGAAGTTATGCTGAAGAAATTGTACTTCGTGATGAAATATTTAGAAAAGATATAGACTATGGCTCAGAAATATCCGAAGTTTCTTTTAAACTTCCAATTGATCTTAAAAATACTAAACAAATTAGAATTGCAGTTAAACAAAAAGTGGGCCAAGGTGATGACAAAAATAAACTATTTTTAGCAATTGGACGTTTCGTAAAGTCCCAAAATACTACAAACGAAACATAGATAATGAAACACGTTATCGAAGACTGTCAGAGATTAGCAGAAAACAAAAACGGTAAATGTTTATCCACATTTTACAAAGACAACAAACAAAAAACCAAAAAATTAGATCAACGCAAAAATAAATTAATTTCAGAACATTCAGAAGATGTAAAAATTTTTATTCGAATTCCTTATTGGGAGCCAATTACGGAAGAAAATGCAAAAAGGCTATTGGGAAGTATAATTATATAAAATGGGCATTTTAAACAGAAAAGAAAGAATTATTGATTTTCAATTAACTGATAAAGGTCGAGAACTTCTTTCTAAGAATAGTCTTAATTTCACTTATTATATTTTTAGTGATGATTTTGTTGATTATAGCGGATCTTTAAATGAACGCTCATCCGCACAAACAACTAGTTCTGGCGCTTATTTTGATGATTTTGTGCATAATAATTTTTTTCCATTTGAACCAATGAAACGACACGATAAAACAATTAACAATTATTTGTATACAATGCCGCTACAAAGCGAAGTAACTTCACAATTTGTTTCAAGTATCACAGGAAGTATAACTTTGCAAAGAAATTACGAAATAGAACAATTAGATGTTATTGTAAATGCGGGAACAGATATAGAAAAACTAACTTCTCAAGAAGATGTTCTTGATTGGGTAGTTACTACAGAAGAAGTTCCTGGCCCGTCGCGTCCACAAAAACATGTGAAATTACAGATTGATAATTTTATGTCGCAATTAGACATCATTAAAAAACTTTTGAAATGATAAAAAATTTTAAAAATCTACAAATTAATCTTGCGTCATTAAATTTACTTAGAGACGCCTTTACTCCTGCTGCCGTTCGTCAGGCGGCGGATATGTCTACAATTAAACAGACTATTTTACAAAGAGATATTGAAAAAGTTAAAAATGTTGATGAAAGTTTAATAAAATTAGTAATTAAATCTGGAGAAGAGAATATTGAACCAATTGGGGGATTTTTAGTTGAAGTATATTCGAGTGGTTCTGACGGGAAATTAGTAAGGATGTTGAGTGAAGATTTGGTTGATTTGAATGGAAATGTTGTGGAACAAGGATTTTCGGATTATTTAGTAATGGAAATTGATAATGAAGACTAAATCTTTTTCTTTGGATATGAAACAGCTTTCTAATCTTTTGAAATCAAAAGAAACAATTGTAGAACAAAAACCAATTTCTGTTCGTTCTACTATATTTAGTCTTGGTTCGTCTTCGCAAGTTGTATCTGTACAACCTTCAACACCTGATCTTTATCTTGCTGAATTAATGAAAGATTCGTTGAATCAGTTATTTGTGCGAATTAATTGGAAAATTCCTAGATTTGATGTTGATGCTAAAAAAGCTGTTGGATTTAATGTATATAGAAAAAAAATCAAAATGTTTTCCGGCACTAAACTTTCAAATAATCAATTTTTAAAATTAATTAGAAATAGACCAAGAACAAGTAAATTTTCACCTGAGCGAAATGGAATTTTTAATGTTGATCGAAGTCTTCTCGCTACTGAAACTTTGAGCCCTAATTTGTCTGAAGAACAAAAAACGTTGGACGCTAGAACTTTATCTTCTATAGGTGGAACTTCAAGACAGGATTTATCATCAAGACTTGAAGGTATTATTCGTGATTTTGAAAAAATTGCTTTTGTTGATTTTTCAAAATTTATAATTAAAGAAAAACAAAAACAAGTATTTGTTGAAGATTCTTTGAACGTTTCAATTTCTTTTGATGACAAAACTGCAAATTGGGGCGAAACAGTTGAATATTTTGTGACTGCTGTTTCTGAAGATTCAGAAGAAACATTTCAATCAGATGTCATTCGTATTTTAGTTAAAGATAACACAAGTATTGCTCAACCTAATCTTTCAATTCATCAAATTGATGAAACACAAATTTTATTAAAAATATCTTATCAAGAACAAAAACAAATTGATAATATTTTTATTTATCGTCGGCAAACAGAAGAAGACTTGGAATTTTTAAAAGTTGCTGAGTTTTTTGATGTTCAAAAAGATTTTATAGAATTTGTTGATCAAAAAGTCAGAATAGGAAGACAATATACTTATCGGGTTTTTCTGGAAGATATCCATGGTGTGATGTCTGCGCCATCTGAAATTATGACTTTTTCGTCAACTAATATTCAAAAAAGCAGTTCAAATGTTCTGAGAAAACCAACATTTAATGCAATTCAACAAAAAAATATTGCAACTATAAATATTTCTCCAAATGACTCTAAGGTTTTGTATTATTTAATCGATCGTAGAGATCTTTCAGTTGACGAAAGAGCATTTATAGTACCAGGAAGAAGTACAAATAAATATGGTGGGAATGGTTGGGTGACAAATCAATTATTTTATGATCGAATAAATATTAGTTCAATTAATTTTATTGACGATACTGTTTCAAGAGGACATGTGTATCAATATCGTATTGTTGGAATAGATAGATTTGGAAATAAAACTGGATATTCTTATCAAAAAATTGAGATTTTGGAAGGTGAACTTTTGAAATCTCCTACAAATCTGAGAATGGAAATTTTGAGAGAGTTTCCATTTCGTATCAAAATTAGTTGGGATGATGAAAATATTTATGATGAAAATGTAAAACCGTTTTATGAAATTCAAAGAAGAACAACCTATACAGATTTTGCATCTTTTCCGTTATTAAAAAATCAATTTATAGCCGATGAAGTGATTTCTGACGATAGTTTGATTTTTGTGGAAGATTTGAAAGAAGAGGATCTGAAGTCATTGCCAGATAGAAATAGAGATGTTTCTACTCGCTCGGCAAAAAGAGTTAGTCGATCTCGTGGTGTTTTAGATTTTTTGAAAGAAAACTTTTTTTATTTTTATAAAGTAAAAATTGTTTTATCTGAGGGTTCTGTTTCTCCTTTTTCGGATGAATTAAAAATTTCTACTTTTACTAAATTGTCTCCTCCTATTGGATTTACAATTTCTTTTGAAAATCCAAAAATCAAACCTGCTGTTGTTAAATTAAATTGGGTCGTAGAAACTAATAAAATGAAATCAGATCATTTTGTCATTGAGAGGAAAATTGATAATTCTAATGATATATTTGTACCAATAGGAAAATCATATTTTAATTATGAATTTTTTGATAGGAATGTTCAATTAGGAAAAAATTATGTTTATAGAATTAAATCAGTAAATACACTGGGGTACAATTCAGAGTATCAGGAAAACAGGATTAAAACTTAATGACTATTTCTATAAATAATATTAGTTTTCCTTCTAAAATTGGACAAATTGTTTCTTCACAAGGTTCGATTGTGGATAAAGTTAATAATTTATTGTCGTTTGGAGCGAAAGCTCTAATATCTGAAACTACAGAAAATGCGTTGATTAAGAGATTAGATAATTTTATAACAAATAAACCACATATTTTATTTACTTGTGATTATATTGTTGAAGAAAAAAAAATTGGTTGTTTGATTGTTTTTGAACATTATTCTAACGCATCACATTATGAGATATTTAAAAGAAATAAGTTTGATAATAATCCTGGATTTGAAAGAATTTTGTTTTTGACTGCGGAAGCGTTGCAGGAAGAAGCAAAAAAGTTTATGCCATATCTAAAAGATGTTCTTGGATTTGATCTAAATGAAAATTCTATTTTTATAATTTTAGATGATTTAGTTAAAATTGATAGAATTTATGAATATAAAATTAAAGCAACATTTGTTCCGCAAGATGCTCGTGAGGTTGATTATGAGATTATTTTGCGCAATAAAGATCAAATAAAAACAATTGATAGTGGAGATCATACCATAGGTTCAATTTCTTCTGTCTTATTAGGTTCTGAATCTTTGTCTTGGGTCATTCCTCTTCTAAATCCTAATATTTTATTTTTTGGAAGTAATTCTCTTACATCCAAAATTTCTAATATACAAAAATCAATAATTGTTCCTAAAGATGTAAAAAATATAATAAAAATATTTCAGGAATCTATGTTTTTATTTGGAGCAAAAAAATCAGTAATTCATCTTTTAACTTTTCTTGGAGGATTGGATGAAATTACAAACAAACAAAGAAAAGTTTCTGGTCTTTTGAATAAAGAAATATTTCAAGCGTTTTCTAATTCTATAAATGAATCACAAGGAACGTTTTCTATAGATTCGTTAAAAGATTCTCTTCAAAAATCTAATTTAGTATCATTTTCTCCACCGGAAGGTTCTGGAACAGTTTCATTTAATTCTTTAGAAAATCTCTCAAAAATTTTAAATTATACAAAATTAATAGACATATCTATGACATATGCAGAAAATATACGAGAAGAATCAACCAAACAACAACAGCAAGATACAGAAAATTTAATGAAAGCACAAGAAATGCTGAAAGAATCTAAAAAATCATGGTAAAAAATGTTTAAAGAAAATAAATCAAAAAAGAATAAATCAAAAGCTTCTTTAAAAACCGAAGGAACATCTAAAACTTTCGGTCAATTGGTTTCTTTTTCTTCAATATCTCAATCTGCTAATCAAAGTAAAAAAAATAATTCGACATCAACAACAAATGTTTCCGTTTCTGTTTCTTCTAAAGGCAAATCTAAAAATAAAGGCGGTATTTCAGATTCTACACAAGATCTTGATAAATTTAAAGCTTCAATCGCTCTGGCCGCTGCGTCATCAAAATCATCTTCAACAGATTCTACATTTGTCATAGATAAAGGTATAATAAGTGGTGAATCTTTGTCTACTATTTCAGGTAAAGTTTCTGTTTTTGTTGTTGACAGCGGCGCAATTACGAAAGAACAAATTTTTGAAATTTTGAAACAATCTCAAAAAACTGATTTATTTATAACTTTAAAATCACAAGATTCAGTTTCTTTAGAATATAACAATCTTCAAGATCCTATTATGGAATCTAAATTTATATATAATTTTTGGGATAAAAATGAATCTGATATTTCTTCTCAAGAAGATCCATCTCAAGATCCTCTGGCGACACAAAACTTAAAAGACGTTCCTAGATATGTTGAAATACGATGGGAATCAATTTCTGTAATAGAACAAATAACAGAAAATATTATGCCAGACGATAAAGAAACAGAAGGATTGCGAGAGGAAGTCTTTGCCTCTCCAAGAGGAGTATCGAATTTGAATAATACGACAAATCAAAATCAACCTAATTTATTTTTAAAAAATTTGAATTTGAGAAAAGTTGGTCATGGTAAATCAAAAACTACAGATATTCATAATTTAGAAAAAGGATTTGGCGCTGCTTCAAATAATAAAAATAATTTTATCAGAATATCGGCAGAATCGAAAGAAGAACAAGTTTTGGATCCAAGTAAAATTTTAAATATATTGAGTGCTCGTAAATAATGAAAATCGGAATAAATTTTAGTAGTGTAGGATTTGGAAAAGTTTTTGCTGGAAACAAAAATATATCTGTTGATAGTACAGATAAAGATTCTGTTGGCCATGTTGCAGATATATTATCTCAAGTAGATTTACCACAAAATGAACCAACAGGATTTACTTCTATTCCTGAATTGATTGGTTTAGAATATGTTGGATACGTAATAGAAAAAGAAAGATATGATCCGAATACTAAAGAATGGAATAAAATTGATGAATATAAAATTATAGGATCGAAATCTAATGTGTTTAGAGATACTCGTGTTGCCTATGGATATAGTTATCGATATCGCATGAAATCTGTTGTAAAGATTACAGTTAAAAAAATATCACAAAATGCAAAAAATTTAGAATTTTTAACAGATTTGAGAGATTTTACTTCCTCTAAAATTAATTCTAAGATTACGAACAATAAAGATTTTATTATTCAGATGCTTAATGAAGGTAATTCTGGATTGGAATCCAAAACTTCAACAGGTGTAACAGAAAAGTCTGTCAAGATTTCTGATCATACAAAAGTTGTTCTTGGAGACGACAATTCATTAAAATTTATAAATTCTGATTTAGGTGATGAACAAGTAATAGATTTTAATGAAGGCGTAATGAGCGATGAATTATTTCTTAAATCGTTAAATGATCTGGTCGTAGAACAAGAACAAGAAAAAGATGTTGAATATATATCATATTATTATGAAAGTGTTCCAGAAAAAGATTGGACAGTAGTTGACGTTGTAAAATTAATTCCTCCTGAATATCCTCAAGATATTAAAATATTTCCAAATAGTAATAAAAAAGAAATTGTAATTATTTGGAATAAACCAGTTTCTGAAGTAGAAGTGAAATTTTATAATGTTTATCGAAGAAATAAAATGGGTGAACCTTGGACGATAATTGCTGAAGGTTTACAAGAGTTTGAAATCGTATTTGTAGATAAAAATGTTAATTTTGGAAATAAATATATTTATGCAATAACTTCTATTGATATTCATGGAATTGAATCATTTTTGTCTACACAAATACAAACAGAATTAAATACAAATATTGTTGTTGAAGGTAGAGAAAGAGATCTTGTATGGATAAGCGGAGGAGGGACAACAATTGAAGAAATTAATTTTGTAAATAAAAAGTTTTACCAAAGAAAAGAACAATTGATTGCAAGAAAAAATATTATTCTACGTCCAAATACTAAATTTAGAGACGCAAGTAAAGATTTTCTTATTAAAATTAAGAGTTTAGATACTCACGAACAAGTTGAATTGAAAATCACATTAAAAAACAATAAAATTGAGACATAGGTGGGATTTTTTATAAAGATTGAATTTTATTTACTAATTAAGAGAAAGAATGTATAATTTTGAAAAATATAAGGAGGCGTCAGTCATTTAGGTGACGGCGATACTACTATTGGCATATTAAATAACGAAAATAATATTATAAGTGTGGATGCGGTTCTTACGCAAGCTGGCCGTGATAAATTATCTAGAAATAATGGTAGTTTTGAGGTTGTGCGATTTACATTTGGTGATGATGAGGTGGATTATTCATTATTCGTAGCAGCAACAGGAACTTTGCAGCAAGACACGGATATATTAAGTACTCCAATTTTCGAAGCTAGCGTATATGAAAAAACAGCCTTGAAATATCCTTTGATTTCAATTAGTAATCCTGATCTTAAATATCTTCCAATACTTGACGCTTCTGTTTCTTCGTTAACATTGGGAGAGCGTACAGATAGCCAAGTTGGTAAAATAATAGAATTTAAACAAGTGATGCAATCAGGACGTATTGTTCCTCCTGAAATTGTAGATGCTGCATTTAAAATTGAATTGGATAGTGATCTTCTTTTTATTGAAAAACAAACTCCCGTTTCTGTAGATCCAAACGGGATTAGTTTCTATATAATGCCTCGGACGGCAATAAACGTAAGTCAAGGCGCACAAATATCATTTAATGTCGCCGTTGCTGCGCTTACTTCTGATTTATGGTCTACGCTCGGCAGTGGAACTAAACCAAATAGAACCATAACAGCGAAGATACGGTGTACTGGAATTAATTCAGGATTGAGTAAAGATGTAACAATTACTCTAAATGAAGAATTTACAAGGAGTTAAAAATCCTTAAGGAAAACAAATAGTTATGAGTAGTAAAGATCTGGACCAAATTAAAGATGTAACGACACAACAAAGCATTGTGCAGGAAGTGATCCCACTTACAGGAACTTTTTTTAGTGGAAATCTTTATACTAAAAAATATATTAATGTGGTTTCTGGATCTGCTGTAAGTGGTGGATTCTGGGAAACAATTTGGGATGGTTCTCCCACATCAATATCCTCTTCTGCTCTCGTTGATTTAACTTTCGGGACAAGTGTATCTTCTTCAATTTCAAGTTATTCTGAAACATTTATGCTTTCTCAAAAACAACGTATTTATAAAGAATTTGCTGGTCATCTTTTGAACGATCGTAAAGGTTTGTTTACATTTAACAACGTACGTTTTGATGATCTTTTCTTTATATCTTTTCAAAGACGAATATTTAAAGATGAAATTAAAAAAGGAGATACAAGAATTACAGTTCAAGTATCTGGTACTGTCAATAATACACTTATTTTATCTGATGTTGGCGCAGCAACATCATTTACTGTTGGTCCAGCAGGAGATCAAGCGCCTTTGTTTTCTGGTTCTACTCAAGTAGGTCAAGTTTATTATAATGCAGGTATTGTTGCAATTGGTTCTGGAGCCTTTGGTAAAAATAATGCAATTAATGGAATATTTTGGTCTGGTTCTATTGCAAGTGCTCATTCTGGAACATTAATGAGCGTTGCAGTAACAGGAAATATTGATCATGTTGTTGATGGTTTGAAAAATAGAATGAATCAGTGTAATTTTAATAATCAAACGAATTTGCATTCAACGATTTATTTTTGTACTGCGAATCATGACGAATTTAACTATTCTTCAAATCCATCATTTTTAGATTCTGATGGAAGAATAATTCCTACATCAGGCACTGATAACCAAACCAGGTCTTATATTACAAAAGTAGCGGGTATGGATATACAAAATAATGTTCTTTGGGTCGCAAGTCTCTCAGAACCTGTAAAGAAAAGCTCCGACGCGATCGTCTCGGTGAAAGTCAGACTTTCATATGGTTTCTTTTTGCCTTTTATCCTTCCTTTTATGGGTCTAATTAATCATTTTTGTTAATTTTCTTTTGACTTTTAACAACGCAATCATATATTTACTTATATGAACGCTTCACGATCGTGTCTTGAATGTGGCGAACAATTTATTGCAAATCGAAAAGATAAAAAATATTGTTCAAAAAAGTGTGCCAGAAAAAACTATAATTATACATTTATTAATTTAATTTGTCCTAATTGTAATTCTAAATTTAAATTAGAAAAAAGCGATTTTAATGCACGTTCTCGTAGAGGATATAAAACTTTTTTTTGTTCTATAAGTTGTTCTTTGGTTGGTAACAATCGTGTTGGAGGTAAAAAAAGACTTCTTAAATGTTTAAATTGCGGCAAAGAAGAAATGGTTAATGAATCATATTCTAATGATAAATATTGTTCTCATAAGTGTTATATGGAACACGATAAAAAGCGTCTATCCATTTGGGCACCACAAATGGCTCGTGAAAGTGCAAAAAAGATATCTGAAACACAAAAAGAAAGATATGCTAATGGAGTAATTCATCCTTGGTTGGGAAGAAATCATACCGAAGAAACTAAAAATAAACTTAGTGTAGTAAGAAATGAATATTACGAAACTCATGAAGGATACTGGAAAGGTAAAAATCTTTCTTTAGAAACTTGTGAAAAAATATCAGAAACACGAGCACAAAGATGGATAGATGGTGACTATAATGGTTCTTTTGCAAAAGGAAAAATTTATTCTAAAAAAATGAATTGTGAATTATATTACGCTTCTTCTTGGGAAAAAGCGTATATGGAATATTTAGATAATTTAGATAATGTTAAAAGTATTAAAAAAGATAAATTAAGAATTAAATATATAGATGGGAATAATCATAAAAGAAATTATATTGTCGATTTAATTATAGAATATATAAATGGTTCAAAGTTTTTATATGAAATAAAACCAGCATATTTTGTAGATTATAAAATAAATCAATTAAAGTTCGCCGCCGCGCGAAAGTATTGTGAAGAAAATAATATGATTTTCGAAGTATTGACCGAAGTTGAACTTAAAAAAATGGGTATTCTTACCTAATTATTTATATGACTTTTTATAAATTTCAAGACGAAGATATAATTCATACAACAATTAAGTGTTTTCCTATATTTTCTGTTGAAAATAGTGGGCAACAGGTTACTGGTTCGGTATTTCTTGAGCGTCCTTATCTTGAAACAAATCTACGTTATCGTGTATTTCAAGGTATTTCTCAACGCCTCGGCGGTCTTATCGAAAAAACAGGTTCGATGTCTGCAAGTATTGACTTACAAACCGCAACTTCGGGCGGAACAAATTTTGTTCTTTGGCATGCAGTAAATCAATTATATAATTATTATTCTCTTGAAAATACAGATTATAAATTAGAATTTACAGGATCAAAAGCAACGACAATTCGTGTAATTGATGTACCGGAGATTTATTATGATCAGAAAATATTGACAGGTTCATTTACAGGATCTGATATAGATTCTGAAGGTAAAGATAGATTAATTTATGATAATGGCCGAGGTGGTCTTTATTCTGGTTCTCTTACAGGAACTCTTATTGGACATATTTTTTATCCAGAAGGTATTGCTGTAATCACTAAAGGAGATATTACAAATTTTGGTTCTGTTTCTTCTACTAATTTTAATTGGAAATTTAATCTTCGCGGAATTCATGAAATTCCGTGTACAATATTGAAGTGTCATGCTCCTGTCGGGGAAGTTAATTGTAGTACAAATCCTACGTTTTATACAATTCCTCCATCTGGTTCAAATAAAAATATGCGAGAAATTGTTTCAGGATCATTATCGGTTTATATTTCTAAAATTGGGATATATAATGATATGTTTGAATGTGTAGCGGTTGCACAGATTTCTTCCCCAATAAAGAAAAACGAATCCGACGCAATACTTTTTCGCTTAAAAATGGATTTTTAGGAGTTATGCTTGCCTTTTTTTAGAAATAAAGTAATATGGTCCCCTGTAGAATTACAATATCTAAAAGACAATAGAAGTATCGTAATTAATCAATTGTCGGTTGCTTTGGCTAAATCACGAAACGCTGTTAAAAATAAATTATTGGAACTTGATGGGAAAAAATTACCAAGTAAATCATCTAAGAAGAGAACAAATATTGGAAAAAGGCAGGATTTAGGTATTTTTTTGCGCTCGAACTGGGAGGCAAATGTTTGTAGGTACTTGAAATCATTAGGGATTTCTTATGAATATGAACCTCAAGTTTTTGTATTTTCCAAAGTAAAGCATGGAACTGTGAGTTATTGTCCTGATATAAAACTAGAAGACGGGACTTGGATAGAAGTTAAGGGATATTTAGACAGTAAATCCAAGACAGCAATTAGAAGGTTCAAACAATACTACCCTACTGAATTCGCACGTTTAAAAGTAGTTGTTGGTTCTGAAAATATAAAATCTGATTTATTTTTTAAAGAACTTGGCGTTTCTGTTTTTGCTTATTATAATGAATTATGTAAAAAGTATAAAACAATCATTCCTAATTGGGAGTAATCAATGAATACTCGTCTTGGAATAATATATTGTGCTACTAACAAAATTACAGGAAAAGTATATATTGGTCAAACAGGTATGGATAGTTATGCTAAAAGAAGAAAAGAACATTACATGTACTCGATTAAGAAAAATAGACGAGAATGGAAAACGTCTTTTCACCAAGCAATTCGTGAATACGATTGGTCTTCTTTTGAATGGTCTATTCTTTATTCTGCTGTGCCCGAAGAATATATTGATCTTGTTGAGTCATTAACAATTATAAAATATGATTCTTTAAATAACGGATACAATAATCATGCTGGGGGCCGAACAGTAAATGTTAAATCTTCTCAAAAACTAACTGAAGAGGAATTACAAGAATTGCTCAAAAAATGGGAGCATAAAAAATAAAATATTTACAATAGCGTATTGAAATGATACGTTTTTATGATGAATGTCAAGATTCTTTTTCGCTCGGCTTTGGCTGAAGAAAATGAATTAAAAATTTCTGAAAAATATTTTCACGTTATTGAATCACGTTCTTTAGTAAAACCTGGTGATCAAGTCATTTGTCGCTATTCTGCTTTACCATATTATGAAGAACTGGAAACAGATATCTTAAATCTCGGGGCAACACTTGTTAATTCATATAAACAGCATAGATATGTTGCTGATATTGAAAATTGGTATTGGGATCTGGAAGAATTTACGCCCAAGACATGGTTTCAATATGATGATGTTCCGTCACGAAATGATGGTCCTTTTGTAGTTAAAGGAAGAACCAATTCTCGTAAACATCGTTGGAATACTCATATGCTGGCAATAACCCATAAAGATATTCTTCCGGTAATGTATCGTCTTGAAGAAGATCAATTTTTAGATCAACAGGGTTTGATTATTCGTCAATATGAACCGTTTCTAAAATATGACGAAGCAATTAACGGACTGCCTATCACAAAAGAATTTCGATTTTTTGTCTATAACAGAAAAATTATTGGAAAAGGATTTTATTGGTGTAATCATCCGGAAGTTATTGAAAAGTTTAAACCAGATGTCAATGAAGTTCCGATAGATTTTTTGAATCAGATTATTGAAATTGTATCTCCAAATATTAATTTTTGGGTAATGGATATCGCTCAACGAGATGATGATATTTGGAGGTTAGTTGAATTGAATCTAGGAGATATGTCTGGTCTTTCTTGTATAGATCCTAATGAATTATATAATAATTTAAAAAATGAGACAGAAAATACAATTTCTTGAACATTATCTTGGTAAAGCAGATATTTTTGAACATTCTGGTGAAGCCGCTTTTTTTTGTGTAAATAAATCTTGTCCAAGTCTTGTTAAAAATAAGAAAAAATTGTGGATCCGATTGTCGGACGGTTTTTTTCACTGTTGGGTTTGTGGAAAATCAGGTCGTTCGTTAAGATTTCTTCTCAAATCATTTTGTTCAGAAGAAGAAATTAAATCTGTTCATAAATTATTTAAAGGAGAAATAAGACAACAAACATTTGATTTTATTCCTTCTTTGCCCCAAGGTTTTATTCCTTTGATTGAAATGGAGAAAGAAGATGTAACAAAACCATTCTTTAATTATCTTGCTTCGCGGCGCGTAAATAAAGATAAAATTTTACAATTTAAATTAGGAGTTACTTTTGATGATGAAAAATTTAAGCGTAGAATAATTTTTCCTTCTTTTGATGCTAATGGTTTTCTTAATTTTTGCATTGGTAGATCAATTGATGAAAGTGCATATCGTAAATATGACAAAATAGATACTCCTCACGGATACACAAACAGTATCATTCTTAATGAATTAAATATAGATTTTCAAAAACCGCTAGTTATTGTTGAAGGATTTTTTGATTTATTCAACGCCGGAGACAATACAACATTTCTCGCTTGTAACAGTTTAAGTATAAATTCTAAGTTATTTTCAAAAATTGTAGAAAATAATACAAAAATATATCTTGCTTTAGATAGTGACGCTACAGAGTTTCAATTAAAATTAGCAAATAAGTTGTATCGCCATGATGTTTCCGTTTATATTGTTTCGTTGGGTCAATATAAAGACCCAGGTGATGTATCTAATATTCAGTTTGAACAATATTTGAAGCAAGCAAAACTTTTTGTTGAGGAAGATTGCTTGCTAATAAAAGCGAGGCAAATATTATGTTAATTGGTATATTGTTTACTACAGTTACGATATTTTCTGTTTTTATTGCTATATTAATTTTTAGATTAACCAAACCTAAAATTGACGGTACAGCTGTACTTCAACAAAAAATTCTTGGTGATCTTCAGATTCAATTAAAAGAATTTGCTAAGATCCCAGCAATGCTCACGAATCCCGCAGGATTAAAAGTGATAGGTGAAAAAAATCTTGAATTTCTGTTGACCAATGTACTTCCGAAAGATTTTGTTGTTTTTCAATGTGAGCTTCCCGGGGTTGGTATTGTGGACACGGCCGTTCGTGTGGGGGATCATATTTTACCAATTGATTCAAAATTCCCTAAACTTGTTGACGGAAATATTAATTCCTCTGCAATCCGGGATCGGATTAAAGAAGCGGCGAAATATATTTCACCAAAACACGGAACGACACCTTTTTGTTTGATGTACGTCCACAGTGAATTGATTTACGTTAAAGCTTTCATTGAAGATGATGAATTATTGTCTTTTGCTATGAAATATCAAGTGATTCCTGTGTCTCCGAGCACTATTTATCTATACTTACTTACAATGTTAGACGGCCTAAAAAGAATTGAAGTTTCTAAAAATCAAGAAAACATCCTTCAAGATATTAGACAGTCTATAAGTATATTCGAAGCGGCGAAAACATCTGGCGACAAATCAAGTAAGCAATTAAGAGATGCTTTGAATAATGCTGAAAATAGTTCAAAAAAGATTCAAGATGCAATTGATATATTAAACAATTTAACGGGAGAAAAAAAATGAACTGGATAAAAAATAGTGCCGGAAAGCCTGACGCTATACTTTCTTTAACTGTAGTTGCTTTTATAGTTGTTTCTATTAATGTAATCTTGGGAATGTTTAATAGTATTGATTTAGGAAGTTTTCATCTTATTCCAAAACCAATTGATATGCCCACTTTGGCATTATATTTTGGATTGCCAGGTACAGGATATGTAATTCGAAGAAAACATAAATTAAATACTAAGACAGAAGAAGTTGTTGAAGTGGAAAAGAAAGATAATGTATAAAATTATATCTGGATTTCTTTTTATTGTTCTATCTGTTGCCATCTCTATTGGTGGATATAAAATTTGGAGCGCAAAAAAAGAAAATATAAGATTAAGCAATGAGTTAGCGGAAACGGAACAGATACAACAAGAAACTAAATCGGCTTGGTCTGTTTCTGCTAAACAGGTTTCCGACTTGGAAGTACAAAATAAAGAATTACAAAATAAAATCAAAGATAGAGATGAACAAATCGCAGTAATTAGTTCAATATCTCTTAAATGGAAAGATCAATATTTTAAAATTAAAAATGCATCACAAGTTGTCGTTGACAATTCAGGGAATATAGTAGAACAACCTGTTTCTTGTGATGTTCAACAAAGATTAAAAATTAGTTTTGAACAAGAAAAAGATATTTGGAAAATATCTGGATTTTGCCTGTCTTCCCCGCCGGAAGCAGAAATTTCTATTTTTTGGCTCCGACCATTGAATCTTTCTTTTATATTAACTAAGAAAAATAATCAATGGAAACTTTATTTGGATTCTGACAGCCCAGATATTATCGCTGTTAAAGATATGAATTTAAAAATTGATCCATCTATATTTGAAGAACGATGGTACGAAAAGATTTTTTTTGGTGGGGATATTATGTTATCTAATAGTTATGATCCGGTAGTTTCTTTACGTGCTGGTTATGCGTTTGGTAGTTTATCAATTGGTCCTTCTTTTACGTTATTTAACGGAGGAAAAGGCATTCAGAAAGCGATTGGTGTTTCTTTAGGTTGGAACTCTTTTAAAAATACTCCGTAAACACGCTAGGATTCGATATAAGAGGTTTTGTAATAAATGAATAAGAAGATACAAGAAAAAGATAAAAAATTAACTGAAAGCAATTCTGAAGAAAATAGAAAAGGATATAAAATAAAAATTAAAAAAACAGGTAGATCAAAATTAAAAATGCCTATTTATTGTCCGAATGAATCTTGTAAAATGATTACAAGCAATTTAGATGATCCATATTTAGAAAAATATGGTATTTGTTGGAATTGTTGGATTATGTATGTAGAAAATAAAAAAGAACCGCTTTTAAATGTTGAATATTACAAAAAAAGGTTAGAGGAGCGGGGATATTAAAAATGCCTCAATATGAATTTGAATGTATACATTGTGCAAACAAAATAGAAATTGTACAAAAAGTGCATGATTCTGTTCCAATTTGTAAGTTTTGTGATAAAGAAATGAAAAAATTGATTGGTAAGACTAATTTTATTCTTAGAGGTGAGGGATGGGGAAAAGATCTTTATTGTAAACGCCCTATTAAAAAGTAATATCAATCTGGATTGATAATTTGGTAATTTATTTCTTTTATGCGTCTGTTTATCTATTTATGTATATGTAAATTTAAATTTTAAGAGGGAAATTGATGTTTAACGAAGAACGAAAGAAAAAATTGCCATCGGCTGAAGATCGATTATATCGTCAAAAAGATGATTTAAATTCTTGTCTTGCACAAGCATTTCACGATTTAAAACAAGCAAGAAACAATTATAAATGGGGAGATCGTCTTGTTGAAGAACTTAACGGTGTGACTCTTCGTCGAATGGGGACAGATGCCTTTGAATTGTCTTATCATAGGATCTATACAGGTTCGCCTACTGATGCACAAAATTATGAACGGGAATCAAAGAAATTTTTAGATGAAGTGATGAAAGAATTAAAGAAACATTTTAGGAATTTATCCGGTAAAACTTTAGAAGTAAAAAAAACTGACGAGAAAAAAACAATTGATAAATATTCAAGATTAACTGCTGAATATCAATCATTATATGGATCAACAACCTATGGTGGAATAATCGGAAGATTTTATTTGATTTGTTCGAGGATCTATCATATTGAATCACCAAAACCTCAAACAGGTTCTCCGGAAAAAGGTCCGGCAGTGTGGGGATAAAATAATAATTATAAATAATATGTATTTAATTCTATGAATGAATTAAAATGATGTTTAATGGATGAACCACGGAATAAAAAGGATCTTGTCGCTGAGATTTTAAAATGTGCTAAATCTCCAGAATATTTTTTAAAATCATATGGTTTTATACAACACCCTATAAAAGGTCTAATAAAATTTGATACTTATGCATATCAAGATGATCTTTTAAAAGCGTTTTCTGATCATAGATTTAATATTGTATTAAAAAGTCGTCAAGTGGGTATTACAACTCTTGTTGCTGGATATATTGCATGGTTAGCGTATTTTTACCAAGATAAAAATATCCTTATTGTTGCTACAAAACAGGAAGTAGCTAAAAACGTTATTAGAATAATTAGAATTATATTTAAAAACCTTCCAAAATGGTTTAATCTTTCAAAAGTTTCGATTGATAATAAACAGAGTATTGAATTAACAAACGGAAGTCGTGTAAAAGCAACAACTACTGCTTCTGACGCAGGTAGATCTGAAGCTCTTTCTCTTCTTATAGTAGATGAATGTGCATTTATTCGCACTTTTTCGGATGTATGGGTCGGATTATGGCCTACATTATCTCGCGGTGGGCGAGCAATTCTCGCTTCAACTCCGAATGGAACTGGAAATATGTTCCATAAACTTTATCATCAATCACAGAATAATGAAAATAGTTTTAATTGTCGTTTTGGAACATATGTAAATCCATACAAGACAGAAGAATCATTTAATGATCGTTTAATGTGGTACGTTCATCCAGAAAATGATCTTAAATGGTTTGAAACGGAAACAGCAGGTAAGGCGCCTCGTGATATTGCGCAGGAATATAATTGCTCTTTCTTGGCGTCTGGTGATACATTTATTTTTGCTGATGATATTATTCGTGTAGAAAAACAAGTTCGCGAACCAATAGAAAGAACAAATTTTGATCGTAATCTTTGGATTTGGAAATATCCAGAAAAAGGTGGTGTCTATCTTATCGGAGCGGATGTCAGTCGAGGAGATAGTAAAGATTTTTCAGGATTTCATGTTCTTCGTCTTGATACGCCTGAATTGGAACAAGTTGCAGAATATAAAGGCAAAATTACACCTGACATTCTTGGAGTGCTTCTTGTTGAAGTCAGTAAAAAATATAATAATGCCATAATTGCTTTGGAAAACAACGGTGGCTGGGCAGGACAAGCGGTATTACGAATAAGAGACTTAAACCATCCATTTTTATATTATACGTCAAGAAGAAAACATGATTTTATTGATCCATATTATGCTCAGTTTGCAGATCCAAGATTTCTGGGAGATATTGCTCAACCAGGATATTCAATAACTCCATTAAATAGAATTCCTATTCTTGCTAAAATGGAGCAATATGTAAGGCAAAATCTTATTCTTCTTTATTCTTCCCGGCTTATTGATGAATTTCGTACATTTATTTGGAATAATAGTAAACCAGAAGCGCAAAAAGGATATCATGATGATTTGGTGATGTCTTTGGCTGGCGGAATATGGATACGAGAAGAAAGCTTTATGAATGTTCGCAGGGGAGCAACAAATCTTAATCAAATAATGCTCAATGGAATGTCAGTTGAGCAAACAACAACTAAACAAATTCCACAATTTAATTTTAATCAAAGTGGTATTTATGATAGATCTAGAATTGTAGAATTCGTGCAAGAACAAAATAAGATTGTACTTGGCAACGGGGACAGTATTTCAATGGACTGGCTTCTTGACCCAAGAAAAAAGATAAGTATAGGATAAAGGATTTTTTATGGCTGATAAAAAAGATTTCGATATTGAAAAATATTATAAGAATCTGAATAGAGCATTCAAGGGTGGAAATCCATCGTTTAGACAAAGGGTTGCTAGCAAAATTACTCCTCCCGGTCAATCTGCTTCGCCGATCGGAACAGCAAGAGCGTTTTTAAAATCGACTACAAATCTTTATTCATCTCAAATGGCTTCCTACGGAATGTATTGCATTGATGGTAATACAGAAATTTATACTCCGACCGGCGCTATAACCATTAAAAAATTAGCAGAAAAATATCCAAACGGAGAAGAATTTCCTGTTTTTTCTTATGATCTAGAAAAAAAGAAAATTGTTTGTGCTACTGCTAAAAATGCCAGATATACCAAGACGGACAAAACTCTCAAACTAACTTTTGATGACGGTTCTGAATTGGTTTGTACTTATGACCACCGTATTCTTATGCGCGACGGAATTTACAAAGAAGCACAAAATATTAAACTGAACGAATCTGTGATGCCGCTTTACAAAAAAGACATTTTTAATACAGGTTATAATTTTTTAATTTCTGCCGGAAGGACCGGAATTCCTGAACACAGACTTGTTTGTGAATGGAAAGAAAAGCGCGGCCAAAAAGAAAATGAAGTAGTCCATCACATAAACAGAGTTAAAAAAGATAATAGACCAGAAAATCTGATGTTTATGGACAAACATGAACATTATTCAATGCATTCTCGTGAAGCAAAATCACAATGGCTAGATCCTGTAAAAACAGAACAAACAAAGAAAAAATTAAAACAATCGTGGGCGGAAAATTACGAAGAACGATGCGAAATAATTAGAAATAGTCGAACCGAAGAAACTTGTAAAAAACTTTCTGAAAGCACTACGAAATTTAACGAAACGTATTGGACAGACGAAAATAAAGAAAAGCATTCTAAAATACTTTCTAAAGTTTATTCTAATCCTGTTGCTTTGGGAAATCTTTCACAAGCTATTGCAAAATCAATTAAAGAAAATAAAATTGAAGTTAGCGACAATTTTAGTAATTATTGGAAGGGCAAGAAAAGAAGCGAAGAATGGAAGAAAAAGGCAAGCGAAAGAAAATATCGATTTAGAGACGATTTAACGTTCGATAGAATTGCTAATGTTGCAAAAAGTAATAATTTTATTAAATCTAAAACGTTGAAAGAATTGGATTGTGCTTCTCGAACTCTTTCAAAAAAGATATTGGAGTTTGGATTTAATTATTGGTTTGATTTTTGTGAACATGTAAAACAATATAACAATCATAAAGTAGTCGCAATTGAATCCGCATCCGCCGCTTGTCAAGTTTATGATTTAGAGGTTCCGGCATACAACAACTTTGCAATAGCATATCACGGCAACCCCGCGATATTTATACACAATTCAAGATTAGCCAGGTACAGCGATTATTCAGAGATGGAATCTTTTAGTGTGATTTCAAGCGCTATGGATCTCTATTGTCTTGCTGGTGATACTACAATCCCGTTATTGAACGGCGAAAAAATTACTATTAAAGAATTATTTGAACAGCAAAAACAAGATTTTTGGGTTTATTCATATGATATAGAAAATAATAAATATGTTCCTGGGTTATGTAAAAAGGCTATGAAAACGGGTATAAATCAACCTGTTTTTAAAGTTTTTTTTGATGATGGTGGATTTGTAAAGTTAACAGAAAAGCACTTGGTACTTTTGAAAAATGGAGAATATAAACGAGTAAAAGATTTACAATTTGGAGATAGTATCAGATCTGTTTATACAAAATTGTCTATTCCTACAAAAAAACAAAAATGGGCAAAAGATTATGAAATGATCTTGCAAGATTCTGGCGAGTGGAAGCCTACACATAGAATTGTTGCAGAACATTTTGAACCAAATGGTAAAGGAATTGTACATCATAAAGATTTTAGAAAATGGAATAACGAACCAACAAATCTTCAATTTATGTCTTTTGAAGATCATAAAGAGCTTCATGCTAAATCTAATACAGAAAGATGGGCAAATAACGAAAAACATCGAGAAAAAATAATTAAAATATTTTCTGAACATGCCAAAAGGATGTGGGCAGATAAAGATTGGGTCGCATGGAAAAAGCAATATCATTCTGATTTTTTGATTAAAATGTATCAAGAACATCCGGAAATGAAAGAGTTAGTTAGACATCCGGGTGAAGATAATGGAAGATATGTTCACGATATATCAAATGATGATATATTAAAAGCTGGTGAACAATACGATGAATTTCAAATTTTTGCTGAAAATTTTAACTTTAAAGGAAAAATTTTTAAACATAAACTTGGGAAAGTTCAATTTTTAAGACGTAGACTTTTTGAGTGTGGTTATAATGGCTGGCGTGATTATAAAGAAAACTATATTTCAAATAATAATCATAAAGTTGTTTCTGTTGAATTTTTTGGCGACGAAGATGTTTACGATCTTAAAGTAGAAAAATATCATAATTTTGCAATTGGAAATAATGTTGAAAATTCTTATGTAGTTGTTCACAACTCAGACGAAATTTGTACAAAAGATGAACATGGAGAAATGATTAAAATATTTTCTCATGATTCAAAGCTTAGAAATATTCTTCAATCGTTTTTTTATGATGTTCTTAATATTGATTTTAATCTTTGGACTTGGGTTCGTAATTTTTTAAAATATGGTGATCAATTTCTCCTTGTGGATCATCATCCAAATCACGGCGTTCTTCAATTATTGCCTATGCCTGTTAATGAAGTAGAACGTGAAGAAGGATTTGATCAAAACGATCCGCTTGCTTATCGATATCGTTGGACGACACAAGGAAATAGAACACTTGATCCGTGGCAAGTTATTCATTTTCGTAATGGGGGAAATGACGCATTTATGCCCTACGGATCTAGTATAATTGAAGCTGTTCGACGCTCCTGGAGACAGGTTGTTCTTCTTGAAGACGCGGTTATGACATATAGAATTGTAAGATGTGGGAGTGGAGACTCTAATGTGTGGACGGAAAATGGTTATAAAAAGTTGAAAGATATAAAAGTAAATGATAAAGTTTATTCTTATGATATTGCAAATAAAAAATTATTACTAAGTACAGTTACCAACGCCATAAACAATGGTAGACAGCAACTATGGTTTGTTAAATCAAAACACAGAACGTTTAAAGGAAATTTTAATCATCCTATTTTAGTAAAAAATAAAGAAACTAACGAAATATCTTATGTTCTTATGACTGAGTTGGTGGCAAAAAAATATCAATTGGTTGCTCCAAAGATTGAAGATGATGGAATTAAAATTCCAATTTCTTTAAAAAACGAAAATTATGAATGGTTTGCTCATCTTTCTCCTGCCGGTTATGATTACTTTAAAAAGAATAAATTTAGACGTTCAAAAAGATCTGTTATAAAGGAATTGTCAGAAGAATGCAGCTATAATTTTAAACGTATTTATTTCTTTTTGTATCCCAAACTAAAAGGAAAATTTATAGTAAAAGCGATTCCTTATGATATCGCACTTAAGGTTTGTAATAAATTTAACATTCCTATAAACTTCTTAGTTAAACATCCGAAGGGAATGTACAATCTCAATAGGTTAAATATACCAGATTATGTAGATGAAGAATTTGCTAAATTTTTTGGTTTTATGACCGGAGATGGATTTTTACCGAAAACAAAGCATGCTGTTGGTTTTGCTTCTGGAAACGACTTAGACATTAACGAATATTATAGCAATATTATGAAAAAATATTGTACTCATGTTAAGTTTTGCGAAGATAAAAGAAGTGTATTTGGTGTTGGTAAATTTTACATAAACTCTTTTTACTTTTCTCATTTGATGTTTGATATGGGCATGACGACAAGCGTTTACACTAAGCGTATACCAAATTGGATTTACTTATCTTCTGAAAAAATTAAAAAGGCGTTTATTGACGGACTAATGGACGCTGACGGATATTACGGTAAAAAAGGAAGCATGCACATTACACTTTGTAATAAACCTTTGGTTGAAGATCTAAAAGAATTGTGTCATCAATTAGGATATACAGTTAGTTCTAAAGTTTACGGACGAACAAGAAAAGCAAGAAAAATTAGAAAATTTAATGTTGGCGAAACCAATTGTTATTATCTCTATGTTACAAAAAAACAAACAGAATTGTTTGAAGATATTCTTGAGATAGGACCAACAAATGAACACGAGGAAGTATACGATATAACGGTAGATAATAAATTCAATAATTTTATTGCTGACGGAATTGTTGTTCATAATTCGCCCGAAAGACGTGTTTTTTATATTGATGTTGGCGGTATTGATCCTAACGATGTTCCTCAATTTATAGAAAAAGTAAAAGGTCAGTTGAAACGCAATCAAACTGTTGACGCGTCAAATGGCAACCTTGATAAAAGATATAATCCGCTTTCAATTTTAGATGATTATTATATTCCTGTTCGTGGGGATATGACTTCTACTCGTGTTGAATCTCTTCCTGGTGGTCAATATGTCGGCGATATCGACGATTTACAATATCATTTATGTTTTAGAAAGGGAACAGAAGTTAAACTTCTTGATGGAACTTTTGATACTATTGAAAATATAATTAATAGAATACAAAATAATGAAAATATTTGGACCTATTCTATTAATCCAGAATCTCTTTGTGTTGAACCAACTAAAATTTTGGCAGGACAAAATACAGGAAATAGAAATGATTTTGTAAGAATTAACTTAGATAATGGTAAGTTTATTGATGTCACACAAGATCATTTAATGATTTTGTCTAATGGAAAATATATTCAAGCAAAAGATTTAAATCCGGGAGATTCATTAGCTGCTTTATATACTAAAATTTCTTCAAAAGAAAACAAAAATTATTTGCATGGATATGAAATGTTGTTTAATACAGGAAAACAAAGATGGGATTATACACATAGGTTGGTTGCAAAATATTGTCTTAAAAACAATTTGACAAAAACCAACGTTGTACATCATACATCTTTTAATAAATTAAATAATCATCCTGATTTTTTGTATGTTTGTGAAAATTCACAAGAGCATAGGAAAATTCATGCAGAGATAAATAAATCAAAAGAATTATTTAAAGGTGATAAAAATCCAAATTATTGTAAAGATGCTAATATTGAAACTCTGTTGGGCGTGGCTCGTCTTTCATCTAATATGAAAGAATTAATGAACAAAACAAAATATCGATCTTTTGTCATTAAAAGACTTATAAAATCAATTGGGTTAACTTATCGTGAATTTCATAAAAAATATATGATTAAAAATCCTGCTGTTTTTTATAGTTGCGGATATAATTTGACAATTGAAGATGTTAAAGAAGCAATTAGAATGCCAGAAGTTAAAAGTGAAATTCATGTATCTAAACTTTTAGGTTGTTCAACTCAAACAATTGGTGTAATTGTTTGTTCGGCAGGATATAAAAAATTTAATGATTTATTTTGGGAAATTAAAAATATAACGTTTCAAAATATTGTTGATTGTGCAAAGAATTGTAAAACATTAAAAGAAATTTCAGAAAAATTATCCTGTTCTTCTACTAAAATAAGAAATATGATAATTGCTAATGGTTTTCATTCTATTAAAGACTTTAGAAAAAATAAATATTTTGCGGGGATGTATAGAACTCCACAGATGTTTGAAAAAGGAACAAGATCTTACAATAAGTGTATTGGATTAAATCATAAAGTTGTTTCTATAGAATTTTTAAATGTATCTGAAGATGCTTATGATATTCAAGTTGAAAATAATAATAACTTTGCATTGAATTCGGGAATTTTTGTTCATAATTCAAAGATCTTTGCAGGTCTAAAAATTCCTAAATCGTATCTTGGATACGAAGGTGAAGTTAATGCTCGGTCAAGTTTGACTCAAGAGGACATTAATTTTGCTCGTACTATCGCGAGGTTACAAAATGTTATTGTCGCAGAACTCAATAAAATTGCAATAATTCAACTTTATTCTGCTGGCTATCGTGGTGAAGAGTTAATGAATTTTGATATTTCTATGGCTTCTCCGTCAATAATTACAGAAATTCAAAGACTTGAATTATGGCGTACACGATTTGAAGTTGCTTCTGTTGCAACATCTGCTGGTGAAGGTGTCGTTGATCGATCATTTACGTATAAAAAATTATTCAAAATGTCTGATGAAGAAATTGAACAAATTGAAGAAGGCAAACGTAAAGATAAATTGTTCGATCTTGAGATCGAAGGCATGCAATCCGAAATGCCGCCCGGTGAAGAGGTTCCTTCTCCTGGTGAAGGTCAAGAAGAAATACCTCCTGAAGGTGGTCCTGTCTCACCTGGACAGGCTCCCGTTGCCGCAGAGCCAACATTAGGTACAACATCGGAACCTGGAGAGAAACCAATTACGACGGCAGGTAGAGATCCAAATCAGCAACGTATTATGCCTAATTCTGTAAGAGGCCCAGGTAAAGCAGGTAAAAAGAAATTTTCAAAAGGGCTTCCAGGAAATTTGACTCAAGTATTTAATTTCAAAAAAACTGCATTGGATCCAAAAGATGGGCTTATTCAGAATACAAGAGTTGCAACAACTCCATTCGGTGAATCTATTTCTATGGAGAGTATATTGACTGAAGGTGCTGATATTGTTGAAGAAAGATTATCTAAACAACAACTTCAATCGAGGATTATTCAACATGAACATTTACTTAAGCAATTAGACAAAGAAAGTGTTCGTTGGGACGCGATAAAGACATCTCCTCCTCCGATTGGTTCTGAAGTGATCCCTATTGAAGATGAAAGCGAGGAAAATAAAGATAAAGAATGAATTTTGTATCTAAACGAGATTCTAAATTGATGAGCCTTATTGGTTGGTTTTGTCCTTCATTTTTGGATTATTGGACAACAATTGGTAAAACTATTTATTATCCTCCAAATATTAAAAATCCAGATAATCCTGCTTGGTCTCTCATCATTGAACATGAAAAAGTACACATGAAACAATATCAAAAATATGGTATTGTTTTGTTTTTATTTCTTTATTTATTTATTCCTCTGCCTGTTTTTTTTGCGTATTTTCGATGGAAATTTGAACGCGAAGCGTATTTGATTGAAATTAAGAACGGTCTTTCATCAAGATTTGTTGTCAAAATGTTGGACGAAGGATATCTAAAACCATGGCCAAAGTCTTGGATGGTTAGATGGTTTGATAAAAGAAAGTAGAATTTGCTGAAATTACAGGATATTTATGGACATGGAAGAAAAAACAAAAGTTAAGCACAATAAACGTCGTAGTACCGCAATAATTTTTGAAATGCTTGTTCGTCATGCGACAAGTTGTCTTATGGAAGACAAAAAAGATGAAGTATCGAAAACTCTTTCAATCATTAAGAAGTTTTTCAATAAAGGAATGGTTCTTGCGGAAGAATTACGCGCGTTTAGAACACTTCTTAATTCTCATGTTAAATCGTCCGAAACAGCGCAAAAGATACTTAACGAAGTATGTAAATATTCTAAATCATTAAGTAACCAAAATATAGATAAACAAAAAAGTCTTTTAATTAAAGATATTAATCATAATTTGGATTTTAAGAAAGTGTATGATTATAGGATTCCAGAATATCGGACATATGCGACCGTACAAGTATTATTCAACAATTCAAGAACAAAAGGTAATCCACTTGATAATATAGAAAAATTAAAATTAGAAGAACAAATCGTGGGTAGGTTAACTCAAGGAAAAATTGAAGAAAAAGTAGACATGCTCAAGGTAAACCCTGGATATAATAATATTATTCATAAATTTGCGATTAAACGATTCACAGAAAAATATCAAAATTTGTTGTCAGAAGATCAAAAATCATTGCTCACTCGATATGCTGTATCAATGCTTTCAGAAAGTGATAAAAGTTTTAAATCGTTTGTACTCGGTGAAGTTGATAAGATTAAACAAAAATTAGGTAATATTAAAGACGAAGAAATTGTTAAAGATTCCAGTTTGATGCAACGAATTAATGAAAGTAAACAAAAGTTGATTAATGAATCTTTTGATAAAATTGATGATGAAAAAATTATTCGATTAATGCAATATATGGCTCTTGCCGGGGAGATAAAATAATGAAATTGAAAGATATTCTTCTGGAAGAACAAGAACAGCCAGAAACTCCTGACAGTATTGCAGATCAAGTTGCTAAAGAATTATCTCCAGGAACTTATTGGGCTTTAATGCTTGAATTGAATTCTGCTGGACAAAAACAAATGATTCGGGCTTTGCAAAAAGCTTTTTCTCAATCTTCGATGGGAAAATTGTAATGATTAATAAAGAATCTTCGATCGCGGGAAATATTACTGGTATTCAAATGCCGGGCGGAAATAAACAAAAGAAAAAAAATGTTGTCGATGTTTCAAAACCATATGAAGAAATGGATCCTGAATTATTTGAAAATTTAGTAATTGAATCAGAATTACAGGGAAAATCAATAGACGAAGTTGTTCGAAAACAAGGAAGTTTATATACACTTTTTGATGACGATACTGACAAACCAATTATGTCATTTAAAAATCGTAAAGCAGCCTGGGAAAAACAAAGAGATTATCGCCGACGTAAGGGATACGAAAAAAAACAAGCAAAATCGAAACATAAAAAAGAAAAAGAACACGAAAAGATTACAAAACAATTGTTTGCGGGCAAGAAGAAAAAGAAACCTCAAAAATTAAAGAAAGAAGATATTTCGCAAATGATGCAAGGTGCCTTGTTAATAGAAATGGTTAGTTCTGGATTATTGAAAGAAAATGTATTGGAATATGTGTTTGAAAACCAACCAAATACAGATACGTTGGAATGGGATAGTTTTTTAAAAGGTCTTTCTAAAGACGCAATAATGAGTGATGAAAAGTTGAAAAAAATTATTGGAAATCTTATGTCTTCAGAAAGTAAAATTCTCAAAAAATCAATGAATATTGTTAAAGATAGATTATTAAAAGCGGGATTTGAAATTAAACAATCAAAAATTTCTGCTGATCCTACCAATGGACGTATCCGTGGAGATTTTTATATTTATTTGAAAGATGAAAAAAAAGATTTACCTTTTGGAATCCGTGTAGAAAATGGGCGGCCTCTTATATTTATTCCTGATGAAACAAAACAACAATTAAATAATATACAAACTCCTTCTGCAAAAATGCTTCGTAGTGAACTTATTCATGCACAAGAAACAGCGTTAGACGTGATGGATGACGTTATAAAAGCAAGCGGGAAAAGAGATCAATATTTTGGAAGTCTTGAAAAAAATCTCGATAAAATGATGAATAATCTTAATTCTGTAGAGATTGCTATGCTTCGTAAACTAATTAAGACAAAATATAAAAATGTTTGATATTTAATAAAGGGAGAAACAAAGAAATGAAAAAAAACACTTTTAAGGTACTTATGGAAGCGACGATAATGAATAAACTTCCAGAATTTCCAAATACTCGGAAGTATCGAACAATTCAAAAAGAAGAATTGCAGAAGATGCTCAAAGAAGAGTTTGAGGAAGCAAAAAAAGTTGAAGATGTGAAAGTAAATGAAGATGGTTGGGAAAATGTGGAATTAGAAAAAGAGATGAAATGGGCTTCTACACTTAAATTAGAAAAAGCATTTAAAAAATAAGTGAGAATTAGATTGGGAATATTTGATAAAGAGGTGAAGTAACTTGGCAAAATTATTACGTGAATTTATGTCACTTAAATATGATTCAAAACTTGTGAAAGAATCACGAGAGCAGGGAAGACCCGTTGTTTTGTCGGGTATTTTTCAAAAAGCTGACACCTTGAATCAAAATAAAAGAATTTACCCAAAAGAGATTCTTGAACGTGAAATAAAAAATTATTCTAAAATAGTCAATGAAAACAGAGGGATAGGATGTCTCGACCATGAAGATCAAGCTACAATTTCTCTTGAGAAAGTTTCTCATAAAGTCACAAAAATTTGGTGGGAAGGAAATGATGTCTATGGAGAATTAGAGATCTTGACTGGAACACCTAATGGACAAATAGCGTTAGGACTTTTAGAAGGAAATGTCCAATTTGCAATATCTTCGAGATCTGTAGGGGAAACGGAGAAAACAAATGAAGGGTACGATCGAGTAAAATCTGATCTATTACTTCTCTGTTTCGACCTCGTAGCAGAAGGATCCACTCCAAATTCTTGGATGCATTTGAAGGAAGGTAAAGAAATTAATTTGACTTCTCTTCCAAAATCATATAGAATTCAAAAAATTCTGAACGATATTTTAAAATAAAATGCCGATAAAAATTTCACATGTTTTCGTTGAACAAAAATGTTTAGAAAAAAATATAAAATTATTATCTGTATACATTAATAGTAAAACTAAAATGCATGTACAATGTTTAACTTGTGGATTTTATGATTTTGAACGTTGGGCTCCTACATATCAAGATATACTTCGAGGCGGTTGTAGAAAATGTGCTAAAAATCTCAAATATACTACCGAAGAAGTTAAAAAAGAATTTCTCAAAAGAAATATTTTATTATTTTCTGAATATAAAGGTGCTAGAACAAGATTAGATGTTCAATGTTTGGTATGTGGGTTTAGAGATCCTTCTCGTTGGAGTCCGCTCTATGATAATGTTGTTCATAAGGGATTTGGATGTCCAAAATGTGGAAGAAATTTGTCACCAACATTAGAAGAAGTACGGCAATTTCTTTTTGATAAAAATATTAGATTGTTATCGGATAAATATAAAAATAGTCAACAAAAACTTGAAGTAGAATGCTTAATCTGCGGATTTTGTGATTTTGAAAAATGGCATCCAATGTATAATACTATTCATGATGATTCTGGAGGATGTCCTATCTGCGCAAGGAAAAAACAAAAACAGACAAACCTTAAAAGATATGGATTTGAACATCCAACTCAAAATGCTGAAATTGCAAGAAAGGCAGCAAGAAATACCGCTAAAAATTATATTTTATTCCATTGGAAAACGAATGAAGAGATTGTTTGCAGAGCTTCATATGAGAGAGTTATTGTTGATTGGTTAAACGAAACAAAGCAAGAATTTGATTGGCAGATTCCATTTGATATGCCAAATGGACAAAGATATTTTTGTGATCTTTATTTAAAAGAACAAAATCTCTGGATTGAAATTAAAGGATATAAACGAGAAAAGAATATGTCAAAATGGAACTGGTTTCATAAAGAACATCTAAATAGTGAGTTGTGGGGTGAACAGAAACTTAAAGATTTAGGTTTGTGGGTGCAGGTATCGCAACTTTGTTATGAAAGACGAAAACAAAGAAAATTAAGAGAAAAACAACAACAAAGTGAGGTGATTTAATTTGCCGTTAAGTGGTGGTTATTATTTTCCTGTGATGCAGTCTCCGGCATCAAGCTATCCAAGTTTAGATCTTCGCGGTCTTGGAGCAGCACCCGATACAGCAGCAGGTCTCGGTAGAATCTATGTAATGTCTGGTTCTGGAGATCTTTTCTA
>ERZ1292632.84-Hain-H43-01um-R2-84-length-88220-cov-25_pt1 | contig 88220 bp, 89 predicted proteins | sample MGYA00564407_ERZ1292632 | MGnify/ENA primary metagenome ERZ1292632 (study PRJEB36523, sample SAMEA6512637) | groundwater metagenome | collected 2019-01-08 | study: AquaDiva: Metagenomics assemblies of 32 groundwater samples | reverse complement strand
TTTCTGCATATTTTTATCCTATGCAGAGTTGCACTTCAAAGTCGAATTTTCGAACAATTTTCTCACTTATTTTTTGAGTTTGTCATGACATGCATTTTTGCTTTTCTCGCTATTTGTTTCGGATTTGCTGCATACATTTCTCATATGAAAATTATGCGTTATTATAACGCAGACGACTCACTTCGTATAAACGCCGCAGAATCTGAAACCCCCTATGAAATTAAAAGAACAGTTGCGGGTTTGAAAAAGGATCAAATAGTCGAATCTACTATCGCTACGATCCTTATCCTTATTTGGTTATATCTTGTCTTGCATTAATCTCCTCTCCGTAGTTTTTCTCACACAATCCCCCGCTTAAAAACGGGGGCATTTATTTTTTCAAATTTAATAACCTAAAACTCTCCGCATTGCTTTGAGCCATATCGCGCAAGCGATAAAAGCATGGTCTTTCGCGAAGCAAAAGTTTTGTCGCCGAGCGGAAAGAACATTTTTCCGCCGGAGAAAAATGATTCTGATGGCTCAAAGCAATGCGTGGAGCCACATTCTTATCTCAACTGTTCTAGCAAACTTTCACCCGTCATCTCGGCGGGTTTTGGAATTCCCATGAGCGCCAAAACCGTTGGCGCCACGTCCGAAAGAATGCCAAGCGGCGGCAGGCGATAGTATCCTTCGTGCCGGTTCGGTTGCGCGTAATCGCGCGCCACCAAATAAAAAGGTACCGGACTTACATTGTGCCGCGTTTCTTGTTCGCCCGTATGAACATCCAAAAGTCGTTCCGCGTTTCCGTGATCCGCTGTAATAATGACGCTGTGTCCGCCGTCCAACGCGACGCGCAGAAGCCGCGACAGTTCCGCGTCCACAACGCGCACCGCTTTAAGAGTTGCGTCAAAATTTCCGGTGTGCGCCACCATATCGGCATTCGCGTAGTTCACTAAAATAAAATCTGTGCTCCCTTCCTGCAGGGTGGAGATCGCGCGATCGGTAATCGCGGTCGCCATCATTTCGGGGCGCTCATCATGGCGCGAGACGGACTGCGAAGGAATCAAAATGCGGTATTCGTTGGGGAACGGTTCTTCCCGCAAGCCGTTGAAAAAATAAGTAACGTGGGCGTATTTTTCCGTCTCCGCGATGCGGAGCTGGGTTTTTTCGGCGTCCGCAAGCGTCTTTCCAAGCGGCTCGTTCACCATTTCGCGGTCGAATACTTCATACCCGGGAATTTCTTTGTGGTATTCGGTCATGGTGGCGATAAAAAGATCCTTGAACTGTTCTATGGGAAACTGGCTGAATTTAGGATTTAAAAACGGTTCGCTTAACTGCCGCATGCGATCTTCGCGAAAGTTGAAGAATAGAAGCGCGTCGCCGTTTTTTACAGGCATGGGTCCGTTCGGCGCCGTTGGTTCAATATATTCGTCGTTTAGATCTTTGCTGTACACTTTTTGGATTGATTCTTCGATTGGACGCACAAATCCTTTGCCGCGTACCAAGAGTTCGTACGCTTCCTTCGTCCGTTCAAAATGCCGGTCGCGATCCATCGCGTAATATCGCCCCACCACACTCGCGATTTTCCCGACCCCCTTCGCCTTCGCGGTTTCTTCCAGTTTTTCTATCAATCTTTTTGCGGAGTGCGGATCGCTGTCGCGTCCGTCGGTAAAAATATGCAGGAACAGCGACGCGCACGTTTCGCGCTTCGCCATTTCAAGGAGCGCGTCCAGGTGTTCCCACGCGGCGTGGACGTTTCCAGTAGTCAAAAGTCCTGCCAGATGCACTGAGCCGCCGGTTTTTTTTGCGTGCGCAAATACCTGCTTCAGGCGGGGAAGCGTAAAGAAATTTTTATTACGCACCGCAAGCGAGATGCGGGGATAATACTGATAGAGGATTTTTCCGGCGCCAAGCGTTAAGTGCCCCACCTCGCTGTTTCCTTCTTCTTCCCAGGGGAGCCCCACCGTGATGCCGGAGGCCTGCAGGGTTCCGGCAGGGAAGTTGGTTTCAATGAATTTGATGGTGGGCAGATCCGCCACATGAATGGGGTTTGAAGCATCGGGTTCACCGATTCCCCACCCGTCCAGCACCACCAGCACGCAGGTACGTTTCATAAGGTTCCTTTATTGTACTTTAGGTAGATTATTTTTTCATTCCTTTTTATTTGACCCCGCGACGCGCTTCGCGTTATACTAAAGAAGCATTTTAAAGTCGATGCAATCAACAATAGTTTTAACTAACATTTTCGTTTATGGATCAAGCCACCTGGATTACAGGCGGTTTAGCGGTAGTGGGTATCGCAATCGGATATCTTTCACGATTCTGGGTCGCCAAGCGCGTCCAAGGATCACTCGAAGAGAAATCCAAAAAGGAGCTCGAGGCCGCTAACGCCCAAGCAAAAGAAGCGCTTGTAGCCGCGAAAGAAAAAGCGGCGTCGATTGTCGCGGACGCGCAAAAAGAAGAGCGCGAGCGGCGCGAAGAGCTTCGCAAGATGGAGGAGCGGTTGGTCAAAAAAGAGGACACGCTCGATAAAGAGCGGGGTCGTTTGGACAGCGAATCCGCCCGCCTTCGTCACGAAGGGGAGCGTCTGGGTACGTTTGAAATAACGCTTAAAGAGCGCGAAACGCAAGCGTCGTTGGAGCTGGAACGCGTTGCAGGACTCTCTAAAGAAGAAGCGCGAGAAAAACTGTTCCGTGATCTTGAAGAATCGAACCGGAAAGAAATGGGGGAGACACTCGCGCGGCTTGAGCGGGAACGTCGCGATGCGATCGAGGCAAAAAGTCTGGATATTATCACTGGCGCTATTCAACGCTATGCGCGTGATTATATCCCGGACATTACCACCACATCGGTGCAGATCCCAAGCGAAGACTTGAAAGGGAAAATCATCGGGCGCGAAGGACGAAATATCCGCGCCTTCGAGCGTTTAACGGGTGTTGAGGTGATTGTAGATGAGACGCCGGACGCAATTGTACTTTCTTCGTTTGATCCTATGCGCCGCGAACTTGCAAAACTCGCGCTTGAAAAACTGATTAAAGACGGCCGTATTCAACCGGCAAAGATTGAAGAAAAAGTTGAGGAAGCAAAAAATCAGTTGGAAGAACATATCCGCAAAATTGGCGAGGATGCCGCCTATGAGGTGGGGATTCTGGATCTTCCGAAAGAGCTGAATTATCTGGTGGGTCGCCTGAATTATCGCACCAGCTATGGCCAGAACGTGCTACAGCACTCCCTTGAAATGACGCATATTGCCGGAATGATGGCGGCGGAGCTAGGCATTAACGTAGCCGTTACCAAAAAAGCGGCTCTTTTACACGATATCGGAAAAGCGATTGACCATGAAGTGGAAGGTACGCATGTGGAACTGGGGCGGAAACTCTTAAAAAAATACGGCATTGAAGACGCAGTTATTAAAGGCATGGAAGCACATCACGACGAGTATCCGTACTCCACGCCGGAGTCCTATATTGTAGCGGCGGCGGATGCAATTTCTGCGGCGCGGCCCGGAGCGCGGCGCGATACACTAGAGAAATACCTGAAGCGCTTGGAAGATATCGAAAAAGTAACATCCAGCTTTGAGGGTGTGAAACAAGCGTATGCGGTGGCGGCCGGGCGGGAAGTGAGGGTATTCGTGGTGCCGGAGAAAATAGACGATTTCGGCGCGATTGAACTGGCCAAGAAAATCGCGGGAAAAATTCAGACGGAGGTAAATTATCCGGGGGAGATAAAAGTTACGGTAATACGCGAAACAAAAGCGGTGGAGTTTGCTAGGTAGACCAGCAACCGCATAGCTTTTCGGAACCGACCGTCCTCCCGCTCCAGCGGCGGAAGGCGGTCTGCCCTCTCGGCAAAAAATCCACCCGCACTTTGCGGGCGGAACCAATCTTTTTTGCCTCCGAGAGCTTCCTCAAAACTATGCGGTTGCTTCTTATGTCACGGCTTTCTCTGTTGCCTCAAAGCATATCGCGCAGGTTGATTTAGCTTGGTTTCCGCCTTGGCGAAATAAATCAACCGAGCGGAAAGAACATTTTTCCGCTGGAGAAAAATGATTCTGGTGATTTGAGACAACAGAGAAAGTTACAGAGAGTTTATAAAAAACCCCGCGGTTAGGCGGGGGATTGTGAGGATGGAAAACCATTTTACTTTACGGGTTCGCATTCGATTTGGATCGCGTTCCCATACGGGTCTCTTTCGCGATAACCCAAGCCCTGTCCTTTGCTGAAGTCAGAAAGTAGACAAGAAACTTTTGTAACGCAAGTTTTCTTTCCATAGGCGTCAATGAGTATAAGATCTAGAAAAGGAACGATCGGCATTTCCATGTTGGATACGACATGGGAAGGCCCAGATTTTTCAGTTACCGTTACACGGATCAAAGCCATACAACCTCCAAAAAGTTAGTGAATGAAATTGTTAATCGATTCTGGTGTAAGTATACTCCTAATATCCTAATTTGTCAATAGTACAAAAAGTGTAAGAAAATCAATTGAAATAAGGACCTTAGAAATCCCTTTATTTTCAAGCTTTTTCAAAAAATCTCGCTCCACACCTTGTGGACAGGCCTGTTTTTGCTTGATTTTCCTTATTTGCTATACTGAAGCCGAATCTGAAAAGGTCGATTAGACAACCTACACTTAATTTTATGAAAAAAGATGGTCTTGTAGAAGCCGTAATGAAAGCGGCAGGTATTGAAACAAAAAAACAGGGTGGTGAAGCGGTAGAAGCAGTCTTCGATGCTATTGTAAAATCATTGAGCCGCGGCGAAGAAGTCGCGGTCGCAGGATTCGGGGTATTCCGTGTTGTGAAACGTGCGGCGCGCATGGGACGGAATCCGAAAACTGGCGAATCGATCCAGATTGCCGCATCCACCAAGCCAAAGTTCCGCGCAGGAAAGCTTTTGAAAGAAGCGGTAAAGTAAATGGCTTTATCTCTAAAAGGAGTAACTAAAACCCCGGACAATTCCGGGGGTTTTAGTTAGTTACTTGAGCAAGTCCCTCACAGAGTTGCTCATATCAATAAAGACCTGATACGCGTCTCTGATTTTTGTAAGCGACGCAATCACTTTTTCTTTGATTGATAGCGCGGGGGAGGGGGGAAGCGGGGGAATGTCTCCGCTCACTGTAGATGTCGAAGTGGATGTAGAAGAAGCGGTTTCCAATGTGGAGGTTGAGAGGGGAGACGTGCTGGTGGCAATCGGCAGTGTTGAGGTGGCAGTGGAGGAGGTCGCGATAAGCGGTAGCACATAATTTTGGAAGAAAACGTTCCCAGCGTCCTCGTTTATGGATCTCGCGTCCGTAATCAAATTCACCGCAGCTGCCAAAAATCCCGATAATTCTTTGGTTTTTTTGCTTCCCGCTCGTGTTTTTAATATCTTTTTTATCTCCTCCGCCACCTTCTGGAGGCGTTTTTCGGCGGTTTTGATCGCTTGGGCTTCTTGCGCGATTAAAAGAAATGCCTGAACCTGGTCCGCGGTTTCTAGATAGTTCTTTTCTCGCCATTCTTTGAACTTTGTGGCGGCTACCTTGATGCCAGTAAGGTCGATTGTTTTTGAATTGAGGTCGAGCCACTCCTGTTCATCTCCAAAATAGCTCTGTGCGGCATCAAGTATCTGCAAGGCGCTATCCTTCCAGCGCTCTATTTCCTTTATTTTTCCCGTGTCCATCACCACGATATTCGCTTTGAATTCTTTTGCTTCCACAAGCGACAGCTCGAGCACCTTACGGAACGTATCCACGCGAAGGCGGAGTTCGTTCCCGGCATTTTCGTCTTTTGCCGCGACCAGATCGCCTAAGGTGTTTTTGATATCCTGTGTCGCTTTTTGCACCGGATTATCCTGCGCCTGTACGAAAGCCGGAAAAACTCCCGTAAGAGAGAGTGAAAAAACGAGCGACAGAGTAGTTAAAAATAGTGTGCGGGACAACATCGGGCTTAGAAAATAACGGTGTCTAACATTTCATCGATAGACGGATTTTTCGGATTCGTAAGATTCAACGCGTTGGCCTCTTCAGATTTTAAAAGGGAAGGGCTTAAATGTTGCGTGGCGCTGTCAGTGATCTCGGAAAGTGCGGTTGCGACCGCGTTATCCGCCGTTTCCTGGTAGCGAATTTCTTTGATCTGTACATGGATAGAAAACCCTTTCAGTTCCTGCGCGATACTCTGCGGGTTCAGCGCTCCATTTGCCGCAAGACCGCCGTCTTCCGCCGGCAAAAATGAAGTGGGGAGCATGACAAAAGCGATGACCCCGAGTGCCAGAACGGGAGCCGCAAACCACAAAAAGCGGTATCGCATTCCACTCGAGATTGGCGCGCGCAAAATTTCACGGGATGCCAAAACCACGCGCCGCGCGTTCGCGTTCCATACGGGGTCTGGCGTGATTGTCTTAAGCCTCTTTAATTGTAGAACGATATTGTTTTCCATCGACAATTGATTTTAACGTTTTGAGCGCCCGGTGTTGAATCACGCGTACCGCTCCTTCGCTTTTTTCGATCAGCTCCGCAATCTCTTTTGTGCTCCTGTCTTCGACAAATCGCAGAATCAGCACGTTTTGGTGTTCGGGATCAAGTTTCGCAAGCGCTATTTTGATCGTCTCCATTCCGAACGAGTGATCCAGTTCATTTTCCATCGCCGCGGTTCGTGCCACCAGCTCTTCCGGAACTTTTTCGATGTCATAGGTTGGTCGCGCGGTTCGGTAATAATCAATCACGGCGTTCGATGCGATGCGGTAGAGCCAGCTTGAAAAAGGGAATCCCTTGAACTCGAAATTCGGAAGATGTTGCCACGCGTTTATAAAAACCTGCTGTGTCAAATCTTCGGCATCGTGTTTGGCTCCTACCTTGAGGACAATGAAACGGAAAATCCGCGGCATATGCGTGTCGTAGAGTTTTCCGAACGCGTCCGCATTCCCTTCTTGCGCCTTTTTAACGAGCAACTCCTCTTCCTTCATGAAGTAGAACGATAAAATTGCGACTTTGTTTCGTAACGGTGTGTAACGCTATTTTTTCCATATTTTGTGCGGGATGCCGGAATTGAACCGGCGCCTTAACCTTGGAAGGGTCACGTACTGCCACTATACGAATCCCGCCTCCCCAACGAGTAACCCTCTGTGATTACTATAGTAACGGGGAAAATGCGCGCGCGCAACTCTTTTTCAATCTGACAATTGAGAAAATAGAAAGGTGTTGGTATGATGGAGCGTAATCATTTATGAGTATTTTAGGCGGGAAAACAGCAAAAAAGAATATCGGAATTTTTCTTGGAATTGTTATAGTTGCGTTCGGAATCTATTTTATCGTGCGCGCCACGCGTTCTGGCGGCGTTTCGGCTGAATTTTTGGAAGCGCGAAAAGAAGCGGCCGGGGTAAGCGCACGAATCGTGGATTTGACGAACTACACAAGCGACAAAATTCGCGCCGTAAATTACAGCGAGTTTGCGGGAGATGCCGAGCGTGCGCTCACGTTTATTCGGGAAGCAAATGCGTCGAATCAGGAAGCGTACGCACAGGTGTTCGAGCTCACCAAACATCTTCAGCGTCTTGCGGAGTCGCTTTCTTCCATGGGCGCGTCCGAACTGCGGGGACGGGCGTATGATGCAATCTCTACGGAATTATCGCTGGTAAGTGAGTTTATTCTTTACACACAGAAACTGAATATATTTTTGGAAAAATTAGGGAAAACCATCGCGACGGGATCTGTTGCGGATCGCGCGGTTGCCGATATGGCGCTTCAGGCAGCAAACGAGCAGGCAACACGCATCAACGAAATCAATCAAGAATTCAACGTAAAAATGCAGGCGTTCGACCAAGCGCTACAATAAAAACGCCCCGATAAATATTGAGGCGGTTCGGATGGCATTACCTTGGGGTTATGCAAGACACACAGTGAGTTGCCTCGGGTACTTCCTTGAGGTGTTCAAAATCCACGAATTTCCTGCAAGAACAGCAAACACCGTAGTAGGTTCCTGTGCGTAGCGCATGTCGTGCTCTCTGTAGAGCTTTGTAACGCAAGACCACTGCCTTTCTTTGTAGTGCGATACTTTCCTTTGCTTGTATATTTGCCCCGTCTTCTCCCGGCGCATGTGCGATAGGGATCAGACTGTCATCTCGCACTTCTTCAAGCCGTACTCCCAATTCCTCGATGCATTTTTCAAGTTCGCGGCATTCCTTGTCGACGATTATGAGAAACCCCCCCTTTTTTTCTGCGGTAAGCGCTTGCTGCTGCATTCAAAAATCCTTTCGATAATGAAATGTTGAAATTGTTAAATTACACTTTTTATTGTAGCGTGTTTTTTACTTTTGTCAAATTTTCAAAACGTCTGAACTGGTCGGGATGCCGGGATTTGAACCCGGACTACATACTCCCAAAGCATGCGTGCTACCGTTACACCACATCCCGTTACTTCCACAGCTTACCAAAATAAAAAGCCGCACTCAAGGTGCGGCAACACTTTTTTATTATTACACTTCAGGACGCAGGTTGAGACTTCTTTGCCCCTTTTCTCATTGTTGCCTGCCTGTCTTTAGCGCTCCCACAAGTAAATGGAGTTCCTCACCAATTTTTTCCAATGCTTCCGCTTGCAGTAGTGATGCGATAGCTTTTGCAGCCTCGATCTGTGCACCCGCAGCCCATCGAGAATCCTTAAGGTTGTCTATTTGTGCCAGGATGATCTCTTCGCGTTCTTTCTTGCTCAACAACATACGCCACCTTTTTTATTTGGGAAATTATGTTTTGAATTGCTTTTTCCACGATAAATTAATATAGTAATAAAGTCAAATTATCGTCCCCGTAGTTCAACGGATAGAACGACTCCCTTCTAAGGAGTAGATCGAGGTTCGATTCCTCGCGGGGACACAAAAATAGACCCATCCTTGACTTCTTTTTGCTCCGGAGTATTCTAAAGATAGTTTTTTTGTTTAACCACAAGAGGGACAGATGGAAGCAGTATCGCCGAAAATATCGAAAGGAATGGGACCGTTGGGTTGGCTCCTTTTTTTCGTGGTAGCGCTTTTCATGTCAATTATTGTCGTTGCAATTGATCTTTTGTTTAAGATCGGTCGCGGCATCAAAAATCTTGCCCGAGGGTTTAAAAAATCCACAGACGAAATCACCACGACAAAACGCTGGCCACTGTCATCATAAAACCGCTCTCAAATGAGCGGTTCTTTATTTATCGAAATACTTCCTTCCGGCGCGGCGGAAATAGTTAATTCCCCATATGTGCAGAAGACTCCCAATCATCATGCGCAAAAATTTCCAGTGTCCCAACTTTTCGAGCCGGCGATTCGGCGTTTCCGCATAAATGGGAAGAACGTGGAATTCCGAGGCCCGAAGGTTGCGGGTCAACACGTAATCTTCGGACCATGTGACGGTTTCATCAAACCCCCCGATTTCTTCAAACCGGTCGCGGCGGAACAGCATAAACATGCCGGATGCAAAAGGAGAAAAATACTTTGAGATGCAGAATAGAAGATTTCCGGCTCCGTAAAAAAGATTATCGATCCAGTCACCGTTATTTGCGCGAATCATCGTAGTGATGCATGCATACCCTCTTTTTTTCGCGATTTCGAGTGCCAGCCGAATGGTGCGTGGATCGGGAAGCGTGATGTCGGCGTCAATGAAAAGAATGTAGGTGCTTTTGGTTTGGCGCGCCCCGATATTCCGTCCTTTTGCGGGAAGTCCGCCTTTAATGCACCAGAGGAGAATGTCCTCGGAATGTTCGCGCGCAACTTCGCAGGTTCGATCCGTCGAATGAGCGTCCGCGATAAAAATGGGGGTTTGAGAAAGACGGGGGTAGTCTTGTCCGCGCAGCGAATCAATCAGACGCCCGATCTGCGTTTCTTCGTCTTTTGTCGGAACTACGATAGAAAGTTCCTGGTTCAGTTCCATCAATAAGAGTGTATCGTAATTTCTCCGGCGTTCCCAATCGTAATGTAATATCCGGGGATATCGGTTGAGGATCCCGTGTTGAAGTAGCGGATGCCGCCCGCTGTTTCGGTCATGGATTTATGCGTGTGCCCGCAAAAGACGATGCTTGCGCCCTTGGATTCAGCCCGCTCTATCGCTTTTCGGGCAATTTGTTTCGAAAGTCGGAGCCACCCCTTGCTCAAGCGTTTCAAAAAACGCGCCAGGCGTTGATCTACGCCGCTCACCCGCTGGACGGTAAGAAATGCCCAACTGGCGATGCCGCTAATGAATTTATTGCGACGCAAAAAACTATCGAATTGATGCCCATGAATCGCAAGATGTTTTACGCCGCAGTGCTCCCATAGATATTCCGAGACCGCGTTCGCGTCAATGAAGTGCGAGAAATTTTCAAGCGGGGTGTCGTGATTTCCAAGCACCCAGATTACCTCGACATTATTTTCAGGCTCCGAAAGATCGCGGATATAAGAAAGGAGTGCCCAGTGATCTTTCGTAAGACGCTTAAAATTCAAATTATCAAAAACATCACCGAGTAAAATAAGTCGGCGGTAGTCGTATTTCTTGAGTTCTACAAGCAAATCTTTTGCCCGACTCACATGAGAACCCAAGTGCACGTCGGAAATCATCATGGTGTTTACGCCCGCCCGGGCTAGAAGCGGTGATGACGCGGGTGTCATGTTAATAATCTCGTTTGCCGAACAGCGTAAGTATGAAAAAGAATGCTCCCGTGAAAACTGTTGCTGTTCCCGGTCCGAAATGCCAGATGGCATCCGCATACAGACCGATGGTGAGCGATGCAACAGAAAAGACGACACTCCATCCGATAAACTGGCGAAAATTTCTTGCGATATTCCGTGCGGACGCAGCCGGGATGATAACAAGCGCGCTCATCAGAAGAATCCCCACGAAGCTGATGCCGATCGCAATGGTAAAGGCAATGAGTGTCAAAAGGAGAAATTCCAGAAAAGAGGCGGGAAGACGCTCTGCTCTCGCGAGGTCGGGCGCGATGGAGGAAAGGACGAGTGGTTTTAAAAAACGAATAATGACCGCGATAATGAGCAGCGCGACGACGCCTTGTAGTATGAGCTCGGGGACGGTGATGCGCGTCACGCTTCCAAAAAATGTCTCCAAAAGATTTTCTTCCGGAATAAGAAAGGAGCCCGCCGCAAGCGCTGTGACAAACAAAACGCCGGTAATCGTTTCTACCGCGAGCTTTGTTTTATGCTCGATCGCCCAGATAAAAAATACGCCGATGAATAAGAATAGAACGCCTCCGAGCAGTGGCTCAAAATGGAAGAGTACTCCGAGCGCGATCCCCGGGAGCGCAATATGGGAAAGCGCGTCCGAAAGGAGCGTCATTTTTCGCAACAGCAAAAATGATCCCACCAGACCGCTTGCGGTGGCGACCAGGATTCCTGAACCCAAAATGAGAGGAAATAAGGTGTTTGTCATTCTTCGTTTTTATAATGATGATGATGGAAAAACGCGTGGTTGCCGTAGAGCTCCGAAAGTTTATCGGTGGTGAGTGCGGTTTCGGGCGCTCCGTAGCAGACCATTTTTCCGTTCAAACAGATCACGGTATTCGCGTAGCGATACACCACGTGCAGATCGTGCGAAACGATCATCATCGCGATGCCGAGCGTATCCTGGAGATTATGGAGAAGCGTGTAAATAGATTCTTGCCCGACGACGTCCACGTTTTCGGTCGGTTCGTCGAAAATCAGAAGTTGCGGTTTATCCAAAATCGCCCATGCCAGCAGAACGTGCTGCAACTGACCGCTCGACAGATGTGCGAGCGGACGTTTGAGCCATGACGTATCCAGTTTGGTGAGCTCCAGCACTTCATGAATGGAAAATGCGCGTTTCGGTTTCAGATCCAGAAATTCTTTGATGGTCATGGGGAGATAATGATCCACATGAAAGCGCTGGGGGAGATATCCCACTTTTGTGCCGGGTTGCCATTCGATTTTTCCCGACGTTGCTTCAGTCAGTCCGATTAGCGTTTTTACCAGTATGGATTTGCCGGCGCCGTTTGGGCCGATAATTGCCACCACTTCTTGGGGCTGAACCGAAAAGGAAACATCATGAATGATGCGTTTATGTCCAAGCGTGACCGATAGATTATATACCGAAAGGATGGTGGTTGGTTCCATGTTTTGACGAAGATCCTATCTTGATTATAATGGGAATGCGTTAAAAATAGAAGAAACGCTTTAAGAAACGCCGCGGTAGCTCATTGGTAGAGCGCAGCCCTGAAGAGGCTGGCGTAGGGTGTTCGATTCACCCCCGCGGCACAACTGAACGAAAAGAAGGAAATCAATACCCCCCGGTTTTCATTTCGTTTTGGCTATTGACAGAATAGTGTCGACTATGCTATACTTATAGCAGAAAGTTAACAATTCCATTCACATTTTAGAAGGGAAACGTCATGGACGACGCATCAACCAAGAGTTCTGCGAAAGTGGGACTCATTTGCATCCAATTTAGATTTGCCAAGAAGAAAGATGTTCCACAAGCGATTCCATGGGAACCAGAGCGACCTCCCACGAACAAAGAATCCATCAAGGGAGTGGAGGTGTTTGAGATGACCGAAAACATCTCCGTTTCTGATTTTCTAAATCAACTTGAGGGAATCGGATTCGTCATGGTTGGCGCGTGGTGTCGGCAAATGCAGGATCCGAAATCCAAAAAGTATCACTTTATCACGCGCTTCATGTTCGCGCCGGAAAATTGGGCAACCTGCTCGAAAAATTTCGTCGCGGAACGCGATGTCTTGCGAGACGCATTTGAAGAAATTTGCGCCGCAGCGCTCTGGCGTGTTCGCGGGTATATCAACCCGCTCTTCGTAGACAAACAGGTTGTCCCGGGGAAATTCGCCGCGAGCATCAATCTTGAGGGGCGGGTTTCGCTTTTCGAGTCCAACGGGACGAGAGTCCTGCGATGGAAGAGAGATGCGGGTGGCAACAAGATCGGAGATACTGCTCTTCCGCTTGAACCGTCTGGATTTTTGACAGTTCAGGATGGGCAAATTTGCCTCCTTGTTGGACCAACGACGGAAGTCGAAGTATAAAGAAGCGGTTTCAAATGGCCCCTTCGCAGTTGCGGGGGGCTTTTTATTTGACTTCAACGGTTTTGGGGAGTATAAAAAAATCAGCAAACTATTTCACAATTTCATACAGAAGGAGTTGTTATGGAATCGATACTGCGTTTTATCCCTGTGTTGTTGGGATTGATTGGGGCGTGGATGATCATTGTGGCATTTGTGGAATTTTTCGTAGCGCGATTTCCGGTTCTAGTGGGCAAAAAAGTGTTCCCTTGGTTCTTTTTTTCTTTTGTCCTATTTTCCGTCCTCGATATTCATAGCACTTCGCGGTTGATAAGTGTATTCGGTTTCGAATGTGAAGGTTCGCTCATTCCTTACTATTTGTTCAAAACATTGGGAATGGCTGGTATGGTATTTACACGGCTCGTTGTGTTGAACACGCTTATCTATTTTCTTTTTAAACGATCTCCCGAGGCCCTTCTCGGCATAAACATGATTTATCCATTCGTAATTGTGTGGAATTATTATCAGGTAGTTTCCCACGGCATTGATTTTTTTTAATCCGCCCCCCGCCACGTGCGGGGTATTTTTTTGCGAAAAAAGAAAATGCGGAGTATTCTAACAGTAGAACTTAAACAACTTATTTGGAGAATGGCATGCGAAGATTTTTGTGGTACATCGTGGCGCTTCTGATTTTTTCGTGGTCCGCGCTTTCCTGCCCACCGCGTGCGCGCGCGGAAGATAATCAGATGCGCGTTTCAAAAAGCAAACGAATCTATTTGAAAGAGCGCGAAATGTTAAAACACAAACTGGCGCAAGCGACGGATAGTATGTATGTCGAGAAGATTTTTGCGGATTCGCGTTGCAAGATTGACTCCACGCTCCTGTATCGGAAACCGCGAAAAAGCGACTACTCGTTCTTATTTACCGACACTTCGATTGCAGAAGGAAAGCGATTTTTTGCTGAAAAGCGAGAATTCCTTGACTCACTCGAGAGAGAGTTTGGCGTTGATGCGGCGGTCATTACCGCCGTGTATCGCGCCGAGACGAATTTCGGACGCTATCTTGGAACTCATAGCGTGCTTCAAGCGCTTTATACTCGATATTTCATGCGCACCGGAAAAAAACAGTTGGAAGAATTTAATCAGCTGGTTTGTTTTCTAGAGCTCGCGCGCCGAGACGTCGTGGACGTTTTTTCTCTTACGGGATCTTCTGCGGGAGCGTGGGGACGCACTCAATTTCGCCCCTGCTCGTTTGTTTTTGCGGTTGATGGGAGCAATGATGGTTATCTCGATCTCTTTAATGAACGCGATGCGCTCGCGAGCGCGGCGAATTATCTTCGCGCGCACGGATGGGCAAAGAAACTTGCGCGGCAAAGATCGGCGCTTGATCGATATAACGGGAAAATGTATCGCATCGTAGTGCTTCGGTATGCCAAATTGATCTCTTCTTAACCCTGCACGACGTCATCGTCCGCGGGGTTTTTTATTTCCGGAGTATTCCGTTCCCATTCCTCCACCGCTTTTCCAATCATTTCCGCCTTGGATTCCAGATTAAAACGCGCATTCATGGATTTTTTTATAAAATGTTCCGCGATGAAAATCAGCACGAACAGTCCCCCAATCACAATCTCCACGCTTCGGAAGGATTGTGAAGTTTTTAAGTATGTTACGCCGCTCATTAAAAAATACGCGATAAGCGTCATGCTTCCGAACCAAAACAGAAGACCTTTGGTATACGCTTTTAAAAATGTACCGAATCGTACGCGCGTCCATCCGGTCAGAAGCAACGAAAGGACGCTGGTGGCGGGCAAAAATTTTGCGATGACCAATAATTTACCAATATTTTTTTTGAGATAGTAAGAATACAACTGAACGCGACGATTCCCTTTCATTTTGCGGTAAAACTTCCATCCGAAGCGTGTGCCGCGCATCATGCGTCCAAAGAAATAAACGAATAGTTCAGCCACAAATACGGTTCCGAGCGCCGAGATTACGAATTCCTGGAACGTCAGGAAATGATTGAGGACGAAATACATAAGCACCAAGACCGCGAGTTCGCCCTGAATCAGCATGCTTCCACCGATAATTGCAAGGCGCCACGCTGGATAGTTCATAAAGAGCTGTCCCAACCCATCCACAAGATTGCCCATCGAAATAGTATACCGTATAATTCAAAAATGCCTATTTACCTTACGGAAAAAGATGTGAAATTCAAAAGCGCGCGCTCGTCGGGTCCGGGCGGATCCCGCACGAATCGCCGCGCGACCAAAGCGCAAGTGTGGGTGGGCGTGGGAAAATTGCCGCTTTCGGCAGAGCAGAAAAAAATGCTCCGAAAAAAACTTCCGCGCCACCGGTTGAATCACCGCGATGAAATAGAAGCATGGTGCGAAGAAGAACGGTCGCAGGCGCAGAATCGTGCTATGGCGATTGGACATTTAAACGCACTTATCAATAGCGTTCTTAAAATAAAAGCTCCGCGCATTCCTACCGCGGTTCCGCGGAGTGTAAAACGTGCTCGTCGCGAAGACAAAAAAATGCACGGACGCAAAAAAGCGCTTCGTTCCGGGCGCTGGTAGGGGAGCTTTTTGACGTCACCTTTTGAAAGGGGTATAACATAAACGACGGTGCCTGTAGTTCAATGGTAGAACACCGCTCTGTGGCAGCGGTCACGAGGGTTCGATTCCCTTCAGGCACCCCAATTTGGACGACCGGTTGTGCGGACTGATTAAACGATCCAAAACTTGACGAGGTAGCGCAAAAAGGCTATCTTGGTTTCAGGACATTCACTCACTATTTTAGGAGAAACGATTGTGGCAGACGAGAAGAAAAAATGCGTCGTCGGATTCAGAAAAATATGGGCAAGCCCAGAAACTGTTTGGGGCAAGAGGCCGGATTATGAGCAAACAAAATCCTGTTGCGCGGCTTTCGATGCCTTGTATCGGGACCGTTGTTTTGGACCGAACCCAGATGATGTTTTTTACGGAGGACCTGGCATACAGCTCCTTGTGCGCGGGGAACTAGGCCTGTATCTGAACGGAAGAGTAGAAGTAAGATTTTGTCCCTTTTGTGGCGCAGAGGCAGAGATTAAGCAGACTTCTGAAGTAATACGGAAGAGAAGGAAAAAGTTAATTGATGACGGCTACGACGAGGTGCCCTATACGCCGCCGAAAACCGAATGACATCACCCCCCGAGTTCCGGGGGTTTTTATTTTGTTCTACAATATATCCATGAATACCCAGTTTTTTACAGGAGCAGGAGACGGAGGAGAAAGTAAGATTGGCGGAAAGACATACGGAAAAGACGATGCCGTGTTCAAGGTGCTTGGGGCGATGGATTCGGTGAACGCGCTTTTAGGGTTTTGCCGGGTTGAAAGCGCTCCTCAAGCGATTCCCGCGCTCCGCGAGATCGGGAATACTATTTTGAAAATTCAGGAAATAATTTTTATCGCGCAGGCGGAATGCGCCGCACGCGCGTTCGGTGTGTCCGACAACACCAGGAAGATTTTGGAGTCCCATATCGCTTTTTTGGAAGAAACGATTCACGTGATCGACAAGAAAATGCCGACGCTCACACAGTTCATTATCCCCGGCGGAAGTGAACTTTCCGCGCGGTTTGAGCTTGCGCGCGTGGAAGCGCGGCGCGCGGAGCGGAGCATCGCGGGTGTGCGCGAGCGACTCGCGCTCTCTTCCGAGTTCCTTACTTTTTGGAACCGACTTTCAAGTGTTTTATTTGCGCTCGCGCGGTATGCAAACCACGCGAAGGGAATTTTAGAAGAACATCCTTCCTATTGATTTTTTTTCGTGTGCGATATGGCATAATAGAGCATACGTCCCATAGAAGGCGTATTATCTATAAAGGTCAAACAAAAAATACTATATGAAAACTGTTATTTCGTTTATAGCATTCTTTGCGATTACGGGAGCGGCGCTTGCTCAACCAACACCGGTACCGTTTCAAGGGGCTCGCGAAGTATTGCGTGAAGGGAAGAAAGAGACGGTCGAACAGATGCGCGATGCGCGCAAAGACGTCCGTCAAGAAGTGCGTGATGTACAGAAAAACGTAAGGGAAAACATACGCGACGTACATAAAGATGTGCGTGAGGAAGTGCGCGACGTAAAGCGGGATCTCAATGAAGCGCGAAAGGAAGGGGTCCAAAATCTCCGCGAGGAAATTAAAAATACCCGCGAAGACGCAAAGAAAGCGTTTGAAGCAAAGCGAGAAGAAATGAAACAAGTATTTGAAGCGAAACGGGAAGAGATGAAAAAAGCGTTTGAAGTGAAGCGGGAAGAGTTTAAGTTCAAGATGGAAACGGTTCGCGAAGAGGCGAAGAAGAAAATAGAAAACGCGCGCGAAAAACTAAAAGAAAAAGTGCGCGAACTGCGCGATACCCGCCGGGAAGAAGTCGTGAACCGCGTGGATGAAAATCTTGGAAAACTGAATACACGTTGGACAGACCATTTCCTGGATGTATTGGATCAGGTAGGGGAAGTGCTAGTGCGCATTAAGGCGCGGACCGATGATGTGGCTTCTAGGGGCATCAATGTTGCGGATGTGCGAACAGCAATCACCGTAGCCGATACCGCAATTCAAAACGCGCAAGCGGCAGTAAAAGCACAGAGCGGGAAAACGTATCCGATCACATGGACGGCTTCGACCACGCCCGCAGTGGTGAAAGATGCGGTTCAAGCGGCGCGGGATGCGCTTCGTAAAGATTTAGAAGCGACACGAACGGTCGTACAGGGCGCGCGCGATGCCGTGCATACAGCGGCTGTTGCGCTTGCGAAAGCACGTGGTGCGGAAAATCCTCTAGTGGTAATACCCACTTCCACTCCAACGTCTACCGCGACAACGTCGACTCCTTAATTTAATTTTTATTTCTTATGGATAATAATATGCAACAACCCGTGACTCCCGTGAGTGCGCCCCAACCAGAGGATTCAAAGAAGAAGATGATGCTTTGGATTGTTCTTGTTGTCCTTGTGGCGATTATCGCGGCTGTCTGGATCACCAGCATGAATAAAGTTTCCGCGCCGTCTACAGGTCAAAATTCCCCGTCTGCTTTTCCGGCGGAAAATCTCACTCCCTTAGATGAAGATGTACAAGGGATTAACATGAATCCGATTGCGCCCGATTTTCAGAGCGTCAATAGTGATGTAAACAGTCTCTAGATCAGAGCTTAAAAAGTGCCTCCGCGATTTGCGGGGGTGTTTTTTTATGATTACAATAATAGGGTCATGCTTACCCTGGAACAGATGGTGTTGCGGCTCGCGATTGCGGTGGTTTTAGGAGCCATCATTGGGTTGGAGCGCGAACTTGCCGGGAAAGAGGCGGGAATCCGCACGGATATTATGGTTGCGGCGGGGGCGGCAATTTTTGCGATTGTTGGAGTTACGCTTCCTTATTTAATTGCGCTTTCACCCGCGAACTTGGAAGAAATTCTGGCGCGTAACAGCGGATTCTTGGGCGCTGTGGCGAATGTGGTTGTGGGAGTAGGTTTTTTGGGTGCCGGCATTATTGTAAAGCAGGGGATCCATGTACGAGGGCTTACCACCGCGGCTACTGTGTGGTTTGCGGCGGCAATCGGAGTGCTCTGTGGCATTGGGCTGTGGGAATTCGCGGCGGTTTCTTCGGTGGGTCTCACATTGTTATTGGTCGGACTTAGAAAAATCAACCTTTATAAATACGTCGGGAAGGCTCCCGGGCACCGGCATCCGGAAGAGGAGGCAGACGAAGAAGATCGTAGCCACAGTCACGATTAACCCTATGGAGCGTGCGGCATTTAAACCCGAATCCGGCGTCAGTTACTCGGCGGGCGTCGCGTTCATTTTTTTGAAAAATAAAATTCCGCATCTGCTATTGATGCTGCAGCGGGCGGGTGAAAAAAACCTCCAGAAAAGCGGAGGATTTTTTGTTGAAGAACGCGCATGGAAAATGCCGATGGGACATTTTAATATCCGCATCGACACATCTTTGACGGATACGGCACAGCGCGAGTTTGAAGAAGAAACCGGATGTGCGCTCCCGAAAGGAGTTCTCGATGCCAAGCTTTCGATTTCTATCCGCATCCCTTCGGATCGGCCCGACGCCGAGTTTCACGAAGACACTTTTTTTCTTGTGGTAACCGACAAAGAACCAAAACCGTTGAAAGATGTCGCGCGCGACAAGGTGATTGAAAAAACCAAGTGGTTCCCGCTTTCGAAACTTCCGGGTGGGGACGATGCGGCGTCCGAAGGCGCGGGAATGGCATTCGGGCACCGCAAGAAACTAGCGCGGCTTCTACTTGCGTGCGAAAACAAAAAAACAAAAGACGGAATTGAGATTCGAAAACTTCTTACGTCGCTCACAGGAAAATAAAAATCCCCCGCGTATTGCAGGGGATTCATTTCTCGGATCGGCTCGATTTTTCTAACCGTGAGACCGGGCATACGCTACCCCACCCAGGTGTCCCGGATAGATAATTTGTTTTCCGTCTCGATTTTCAAAAAACGGAAAGCGTTCTATCTCTGGGGCATCAGGCGAGGCATCTGGAATCCGGATTGTGTCTGGATCCACGAGTGTTGCGGCGGAGACTTCTCCTCTATTGACATCACGAATATTTTTTGGGATATCCGTATATGGCTCTATGGTGCCACCAAAATAGAAATGGAAAACCCCGTTGGATGTTTTTGTGACGAGGATCGGTTTCGAATTTACCGAGACCGAATGATCGAAAAGATTTAGTTCCTCTCTGACCACCCGTTCTACAGCTGCGTAGGGCGTCTCAATAGTTGCAAGCTCCCCCGAACGCACGGTCTCGGTTGGGAGTCCCCATGCCGCAGGTTTTTGAAACCCGCTACTTTCCCCTTTTTCATTTTTTACAAGGACGATAGAGGCGCCGTCCCAGATGATCAGATGAACGACCATCTTTCCCGATTCGTTTTTTTCATACGCCATCACGTCCCAGTCTCCTGAAACACGACGACCCGGAGGAGCATACTCGCTCCATTTTTTTACTTGCTGGGGCATAAGAAGCCACCTTTCTTTTAAGTGATTGAAAATTGTAAAGAATTCTGTTATCATCTTATTATATAGATACTAATCTGTCAATATGTCAAAAAAGCAAGCAAATAAAAGGATTTATATGGATTATTGCGCCTCTACACCCCTTGACCCCAAGGTCTTTAAGGCGATGGAACCGTATTTTAAGGGTGAGTTTGGGAATGCGGGATCGCTCCATTCCTGGGGGCAGGCAGCCATCAAGGCGGTGGATGACGCACGGGAAAAAGTCGCGCGCGCGATTGGAGGACAGTTTGAAGAGATTGTATTTACGGGTTCCGCAACGGAGGCGAATAATTTGGCGCTTCGCGGTGTTGTAAAACAAGCCTTATTATTTCAGCAAACTGTTTTTCGGAACCAGAATAGTTTTTCTCCAGCGGCAAAACTTTCTTTTCCCTCGCCTCAACAACTCCGACATGAGTCGGAGTCCAAGCTTGTTGAAGCTGTGGGATATTCCTCAAAACAGCTTTCTGAAATAAAGCATCGTCCAAGAATTATTGTTTCTGCGATCGAACACGAATCTGTTTTGGAAACCGCAAAAGATCTGGAGCGCAAAGGCGTGGAGGTGGTGTATCTTCCGGTGGATGCGCGGGGCGTGGTAGATCTCCACGCGCTACAAAGCGCGCTGAACGAAAACACGATTCTGGTTTCCATCATGTATGTGAATAATGTGATTGGGACGATTCAACCGATCGTCGAGATTTCAAAAATTATTAAAGAATTTAAGGAGCAAACGTTTCTTTCTAAGAAAAGTGTCTCGGAGTCCGAGCGGGCATGGTTTCGAGCATTGCGAGAAGAGCGAGGACGAGAGTTAAGCGGGCGAACGAGCGGCTGGGCGAGTGAGACCCCGTCTTTTCGTGAAAGAAAGGTGAGCGACTCTGTCTATCCATTGTTTCATACCGATGCCGTACAAGCATTTCAGTATCTGGATTGCAACGTGTGGGAACTCAATGTGGATATGATGACGCTTTCGGCACATAAAATCGAGGGTCCGAAAGGTGTGGGCGTGCTCTACACCCGTGTGAAACTGCCGGGCGTGATCACGGGCGGGGAGCAGGAGTTCAAAATGCGGGCGGGAACTCCGAATACGCCGGGGATCGCGGGGTTCGGGAAGGCAGTTGAGATTGCCGTAAAAGAGCGCGTGAAAAATAGGAAGAAAGTCTACGTGTTGCGCGCCGAGCTTCTTGAAGGCATCAAAAAAGTTTATCCCGATGCGCAGTGGAACGGTCTGGATTTTGAGAGTAAGAGGGCACGTTTTGCGCCGCATGTCGCGAACGTATTTTTCCCGGCGCATCTTGCGGAAGACCTGCTTATGCAATTTGATCGGGCGGGAGTTGCGGTTTCCGCCGGTGCGGCGTGTTCCGCACGCGCGTTAAAATCATCGCACGTCCTTCAGGCGATCGGGTGCGCGCCCGATCGCATAACGTGCAGTATCCGGTTCAGTTTAGGACGTGAAACCACGCAAGAAGAAGTTCGGAAGGTGGTAAAAAGATTAAGAAAAATTATTAAGCGATAGGCCAAAACTCCATATTTTACTTATCGTTCATAGCTATTGACTTTCTAGCGTATCATATGCTAGACTAGAAATGTACTTTACAAACGGTTTGTCTGGGGTCTCGTGAAAATCATGAGATGAGAGATGAGCCACAATATAAGGAGTAGTGTCATGAGTAAAAAAAATCCTTTGATTCAGTTTGCCGGCCATTTTCAGTCTGTCGCAACTGAAATATCAGAAGAACTCAAGGAGCGCGGTATAAACGTTGTCGAGGCAATTACTGCGGTGGCACAACCAAGGGGAAAACCCGCGATCAAGAAGATCGCTGATGTGCTCGCCGAGCTAGTGCATGGAGTGGTTAAAAACATTTTGGAAATTCCAGCGCATCTCTCCCTTGCCGACCGTATCGCCCGTGGGAAGTACGACTGGGTAAACCCCGACATCACAAAAGGGCATTTCCCCACAAACGTGCCTGTAGACTACTCTCCAGACCACAAACTCTATCACTTTGATCGTCCCATCTCCTCCGAAGAGGCGATCAAATGGATGGAAAAGGATGGATTCCGCCCGGGGAACGGAGCAGAGCTTCTTGCCTTTGGGGAAACCTTCCGCGATGAGCAGAAGGAGTATCCTATCGTAGCTCTTGGTTCGGTCTGGCAGTACTTGGATGGCCACCGCCGCGTGCTGGTGCTCTGCTCGCATGCTTCGGGGCGCGGGCTGGGTCTGCTTGGGTTTGAGGGTGGCTGGGATGGCAACTATCGTTTCCTTGCGGTGCGCAAGTAACTTGGACTTGGGACTTTGATGCTTAGATTTTTAATCTCTTAGTCCCTTAGATTTTTGACCCGTTTCGATTTTTGAAACGGGTCTTTTGTTATAATAAAATCTATGACAGAAAAAATAAAAAATTATGTGGGAGGCGCGATTATCCTTGCGCTTGTGGGGGTGACGCTCGCCGCGTGGAGTTACGTGTCGAGTTATAACGATTCGGTCAATCTAAATCGTGAGAGAAGCTTTACGGTTCAGGGAGAAGGAAAGGTGGTGGCGATTCCGGATGTTGCCGCCTTTACGTTCAGTGTTTTAACGCAAGGCGGGAAAGAGATCGCGGGGCTTATTAGAGAAAATACCGAAAAAATGAACGGAGCGATTGCGTATGCAAAATCGCAGGGTGTGGAGGCAAAAGACATCGAAACACAGAACTATAATCTGGAACCGCGGTACCAGCATTACAACTGCAATCCCGCCTATGATGCGTCGAGGAACACAAAACCCTGCCCGCCCGCGGAGATCGTGGGGTACGCCATTACGCAGACCGTATCGGTTAAAGTGCGCGATTTCGGGAAGGTGGGCGATATTTTGGCAGGTGTCGTAAAAAACGGGGCAAACACGGTTTCGGGCCTTGATTTCAGAATCGACGATCTTTCAAAAGTGCAAAATGAAGCCCGTGCCAAGGCGATTACAGGGGCTAAAGAGAAGGCGAAGATGATCGCGGACGCCGGGGGTTTTCGTATCGGCAAATTACTTTCGATTGATGAGGGGTATGCTCCGTTGCGGATGATGAATGAAAAAATAGTATACGGGATGGGCGGAGGCGATGCCGCTCCGGTTCCCGTTCCCGCGATTGAACCCGGCTCGCAGGATGTTTCCGTTTCGGTCACGCTTCGGTACGAAATTCGCTAGGTTGGAACACCGTAGATATGTTTATCGATGTCTAAAAAACTAATTTCTTTTATTGTGGCGGTAGGACTTGTGGGAGGAATCGCGGGTGTGGCGATCACGATTGGAGTCGCGCGCGCGAACGTTTTTGACGATATCTTCAAGTTTTTCAAGCGTGAAGTTCCGGAAGCGCCTGTTTATAGTGATCAAAAAAAGGAAGAGAAAACAGTTCCGCTCTACAAGCCGGCGATTGATTATGAAAATGCCGTTGTGGGTGCAGTGGATTCTGCCGCAAAGTCAGTAGTCTCAATTGTTATTTCCAAGGATCTACCCGTGATTGAACAGTGTCCGGGAGACCCGTTGGGGGGTATTCCGCCGGAGTTCCGCGATTTTTTTGGCGGAAACTTTGGATTCCAGTTCAGCCAACCCTGCCAGAGGGGAACCAAGAAGCAGGAAGTGGGCGGGGGGTCAGGGTTCGTGATTTCGGAGGACGGCATGATTTTAACGAATAAACATGTGGTTGCGGATGCAAAAGCAGAGTACACCGTCCTCACAAACGACGGAAAAAAATACAGCGCAAAAGTGCTTGCGCGCGATCCTGTACAGGACTTAGCGGTCATCAAAATCACGGCGGCAGGACTTGTCGCGGCAAAACTGGGGGATTCGAGTGCGTTGAAACTGGGGCAGACCGCAATTGCAATCGGGAACGCGCTTGGCGAGTACCGGAATACGGTTTCCGTGGGAGTGATATCCGGATTGGGGCGCACGGTAACCGCGTCCGGCGAGGGGATCGGCACGGAAACGATTTCCGGTGTAATCCAGACCGACGCGGCAATCAATCCGGGAAACTCCGGCGGGCCGCTTCTGAATCTTCGGGGCGAAGTGATCGGTATTAATACCGCGATGGCCGAGGGAGCGCAGAGCATCGGGTTTACGATCCCCATCAATAATGCAAAACGTGCCATTCAGTCGGTTAAAACAACCGGCAGTATCAGGTCCGCCTATCTGGGAGTGCGGTATCGGCTGGTGGACGAAGAGTACGCGAAGGCGCAAAAACTTCCGGTGAATTACGGCGCATTGGTGCGCGGTTCCGAAGACGGTCCCGCAGTCGTTAAGGATTCTCCGGCCGATAGAGCGGGGATTTTAGCGGAAGATATTCTGCTTGAAGCGAACGGCGAAAAAATTACAATCGAACATCCGCTTTCAGCGATCATTCAAAAATATAATATCGGCGACACTCTTACCTTCAAAATACAGCGCGGCGATACTATTGTTACGGTACGCGCCGCGCTTGCCGAGCGTCCTTCAAACTAGCAGCGCTTAAATAAAAACTCCCATCTTAACCTATGTTTAGATGGGAGTTTTTCTTGTTTCTTTTCCGGTTTATCGAACTGAAGGGATGGTAATCATTTGCATTTGCGAAGACATGCCGGGCGCAATCGTAGGTGCAAGCATCTTCATCTTATTCAAGGTTGCCGCATCAATTTCTCCTGATGCCGGAAGCCCTTGTTTTTCCTGGAATTGTTTCAGCGCTTCCCGGGTGATAGGCCCGAAAAATCCTGTAGCGGTGGGATAAACGAATGATCCCTCTGCTTTCAGGAAATTCTGAACCGTAGTCACCATAGAAGGCGACACCATTGCGGTACCGACGCCTGCCGAGCCGCTTCCTCCTACATAGGGGCCAACTGGTGTCGGGACGCCGTAGTTCGGAGGGATTGATCCGCTTGTCGGATTAGCTGGATAGAGGGCCGGAGTCGGTGCTCCGATTGACGGAAGAACTCCCGCGTTTCCCACGCCGAGTTGCGTCTCCATCTTTGCCAGACGAGCTTCTATAGCAAAAATTCTCTGCATCAAGCAGGTGACGGTTGGTGTCCAGTCACTTGCGGTTGTTGGGTTCGCTGGTATGGCGCATGATGTCTGCGCCGGGGTCACTTGCGCGCCCGCGAGGAACGGCATCGCCATCATAAGTAGCGTGCCTCCCAATAAAATTACTGTATGTTTCATATTTTATAATTTTGACCTCGACCTTTTGCCTAGAATACTACGAATCACGGAAGAAAATGTTATCCAGTATCCGTATGGCTCCATTATATATCCCACAATCTCAATTTCGCAATACATATTTGAAAATAAGGAAAGGAAAATTTATACTGTAAGCATCTAACCTATGCCCCAATTCCACCGATTTACGATCAAAGCACAAGAAGCGCTTCAGAGAGCGCAGGAGCTCGTGAGCCAGTATCAGCACGGCGAACTCAAAGCGCTCCATCTTTTGTTTTCTCTTTTGGAGGACGAGCAAACGCTTGTGGCGCCCATGCTCCTGCGTACGAATGTGAATGTGGATGCGTTGCGCCGTGATCTTGAAACAATCCTGCGCCGACTTCCAAAAGCGGTAACCGCGACCGGGAATGTCGCCCAGATGTATCTGTCGCAAGAATTAATGAAACTACTGGATCATGCGGCGGAGATCGCGTTTCGCCAGAAAGACGAATTTATCTCCTGCGAACATCTGTTGCTTGCGCTTTTGGATATTCCGTCCGCCGCGCAGGAACTTCTTCTTAAACTTAGCGTCCGCCGCGATGTGTTGTTACGGACGCTCGCGCAGTTGCGCGGATCCATGCGCGTGACGGACGAAACGCCCGAAAGCAAATTTCAAGTGCTTGAAAAATATGCGGTGAATCTTACGCAGAAGGCGCGGGAAGGAAAATTAGATCCGGTGATCGGCCGCGAAGAAGAACTGCGCCGCGTGATGCAGATTCTGTCGCGCCGCACCAAAAATAATCCCGTCTTGATTGGTGAATCTGGCGTCGGGAAAACCGCGATCGTGGAAGGACTGGCTCAACGGATTATTCACGGCGAAGTTCCGGAGTCGCTGAAAGAAAAAGAGGTGGTGATGTTGGACTTGGGATCCTTGATTGCCGGGACAAAGTTCCGCGGCGAGTTCGAAGATCGTCTGAAGGCGTTTTTGAGAGAAATCCAGAATTCCCAAGGACGGATTATCCTTTTTATCGATGAAATTCACATGATTGTGGGGGCGGGAACCGCAGAAGGGGCGCTTGATGCCGCAAACCTGCTGAAACCCGCTCTCGCTCGCGGAGAGCTTCATGCAATCGGCGCAACGACCACCAAAGAGTATCAAAAACACATCGAAAAAGATGCCGCGCTCGAACGGCGGTTCCAACCCGTGATTGTGGAAGAGCCGACAATCGAGGACTCCATTTCTATTTTGCGGGGACTCAAAGATAAGTACGAAACGCATCATGGGCTCAAAATCAACGACGGCGCGATTGTCGCGGCGGTGAATTTGAGCGCGCGCTACATTACCGACCGTTTTTTGCCCGATAAAGCCATTGACTTGATCGATGAGGCGGCGGCGGCGCAGCGATTGGAATCCGACAGCGTTCCCGTTGAGATGGATACGCTGAAGCGCGATATTACGCGGCTTGAGATCGAGCGTTCCGCCTTTCAAAAAGAAAACAAAAAGAAGCCTTCGGCGCGTCTTAAGGAGCTCGATAAAAAACTTTCAAAATTAAAAACAGAGTACGACGCGTTTCAGGGGAAATGGCGCGCGGAAAAAATGACGTTCGAAAATCTTCATAATCTTCAAAAACGGATCGAAGAACTGCGCCGCCAGGCGGAAATTGCGGAACGGGAAGGCAATCTGGAGCGCGTGGCGCAGATTCTCTATGGAGAGTTGCCGTCGGCGGAAAAAGAATATCGCGCGTACGAGAAAAAATTCGCGACCGAAGAAAATAAAAAGAAAAAATCCGATAAAAACGAGCGCTTCATAAAAGAGGTAGTGGATGCGGAAGACATTGCGGGCGTTGTTTCGCGCTGGACCGGAATACCGGTAGAACGCATGATGGAGTCCGAGATGGGGAAATTGATCCGTATGGAGGAAGAGCTCGGGAAACGCGTGGTGGGGCAAAAAGAAGCGATTGACGCGGTCGCGCGCGCCTTGCGGCGTAGCCGCGCGGGGCTTGCGGACGAGGACAAACCGTCGGGATCGTTTATGTTTCTTGGTCCCACCGGGGTCGGGAAGACCGAGCTGGCACGAGCGCTTTCGGAGTTCATGTTCAATGACGAAAAAGCCCTGATCCGCATTGATATGTCGGAGTATATGGAGCGCCATGCCGTTTCGCGCCTGATCGGCTCTCCGCCGGGGTATGTGGGATATGACGAAGGCGGACAACTTACCGATATCGTCCGCCACCGGCCCTACAGTCTGATTTTATTCGACGAGATCGAAAAGGCCCACCCGGAAGTTTTTAACATTCTCCTGCAAGTACTGGATAACGGCCGGATGACGGATGGAAAGGGAAAGATAGTGAATTTCAAAAATTCCATCATTATTTTGACCTCCAATGTCGGAAGCTCGTATTTCCGTGAAATTTCGACGCTCGGGTTTGGGGATTCCAAAAAGAAAGAGATGCAGGTACGGGAAGATGATTTCCGCGATCGGGTGATGGGGGACTTAAAAGACACGTTCCGGCCGGAATTTTTGAACCGATTGGACGAAGTGATTGTTTTTCATCCGCTTACGCCTGGTGAGATCGGCAAAATCGTGGATATTCAGATCACGCGCCTTGAGGAGCGACTGAAAGAGCGAGGGATTGTACTGCATATCAAACCTTCGGTACGCGAGCATATCGTGAAAAACGGATTCGATCCCGATTATGGCGCACGGCCGATTAAGCGTCTGATTCAGAAGCTGATTGTGGATGCCTTGGCGGACAAAATGATCCGGGGCGACATTAAAGATGGTCAAAAAGTTAACGTTTTTCTTAACCCAGCGAATCGCGTGGAGATTAGCGCTTGAAGCGGCGCTGTTCGGCGGTTTTTTATGGTGGAGCACGTATGATTCCACCGAATTTTTGTTTTGGACGCTGTACGGAGCATTTTTGCTCTGGATTTATCTACAGGAACAGCCGGAGAGGAAGCGTACGCGCATTATGTTCTGGTTTTTCGCGATTCTAAGCGTAGGAGAACTGAAAGCGCTCGCCGAGACGTTTCCCGAAAGCGCGTCGATAGGATGGGTCATTGTCGGTTTTACTATCTTCTTTTTCTTTCTTGTGGGAATTACGTCATTTTTCATAAAACAACGCGAGTTTGTCTATTCCCTTTTAAGCACCACCCTCTTTTTCTTGGTTGCGGCATGGGCGTTTAGTTTTAGCGGATTTTTTGCCCTTATGTCGGCACTTTTTCTTTTCTGCGCCGTTTTGTTGCTGTTTCGGGGCGCTTTTGGATTTTTTGACATTGCAGGAAGGCGACGAGTATGGATTGTAAGCGCGGTGATTGCGTTCCTGGCGCTTCAGGCAGGATTTTTTCTGAAACTGTTGCCGCTCGGATTTTTAAATGCCGCCGCGTTTTTGACGCTCATTCTCTTTCTCATGCGCGATTCCGTAATAGCCCATTATCGCGGCAAGTTGGACATCCCCTTCCTTCTTCGTGGACTCGCTTTTTTTGTTGGGGTGGCTATCCTCATATTTGCGGGGAGTCAGTGGTCTGTTTAGTCCGTTTTACTTGGATTTTCGGCGATTCTCGTAACTTCCACCCGCCTGTATCGTTATACCTTACGATAGAGGGAGAGCGTTTAGGTAGTTGCACTTTTTACGATTGTTTACTAATATCATTGCTGTATTTGGTGTGAGGCCGAATACGCTAATTCTAGGTCGGTTTTGCGTTTATCACCCAGTCGGGGTATTAGCGTTATTTTTTGTCTCGCTCCAATAAAGCGGGATTTTTCTTTTTTCAATCATTATCACCCCTGTCCCTAACGGTTCCTGATGGTATCAGGGTCGAAACGCGTGGGCGACAGGTATCAGAAAAAAAGGTCGAAACCATACAAAATAAAAAATAATTAAGTTAAATATAAGTTAGAAATGAGTATATTAGTACGAAAAGTTGCATCCGTGGCAGTAGCGGTAGCGACCATCGCGTCCCTTTCGGGAATCGCGGCGGCACAATCGCTTTCTTCCGCAGATGTAGCTGCAATTTTAGCTCAAATCGCAGCGCTTCAAGCAAAATTGGGCGCTGTGCAGGCAACTGCTCCGTCGTCATACACTTTCTCCGTGAACCTCACTCTCGGATCGAAAGGCGCTGACGTAACGGCTCTGCAGAATGTCTTGATCTCGGGTGGTTACCTTAAAATTTCCGCCCCCACCGGCTACTTTGGTCCTATGACCAAAGCCGCTCTTGCCGCATGGCAGAGCGCGAATGGGATTACCCCAGCGGTTGGCTACTTTGGTCCGAAAAGCCGCGCCGCAATGGCGACTGCTCCTTCTCCGATCCCCGTACCAGGACCGGTTCCGGTTCCCGTGGGAACGGATCTGATGGTGGAGTTGGCATCGGACAATCCGGCGTCTCGCACGCTCGGAAGTGGTACCGCGTTTAACCCCGCCTTAAAGGTGAAGTTAACTGCCGGTTCCAAAAACGTGAAAGTTTCGTCCCTCTCCGTCATGAAGAGCGGATTTCTCGCAAATTCGAATTTGAACGGCGTGGATGTCGTGGATTCTAAGGGGATGCGGCATGGAAATGTCGTAACCTCGGTGAATGCCGACAACTCCGTTTTGATCACGATGTCGATGGATCCGGTCATGGTTGGCGCAGGATCGACGGAATACCTCACGGTTCGCTTTAACCTCCTTACAGGAAATTACAACGGTACGGTTGCGTTCGGCCTCAACTCGGTTTCCGCAGTGGGCGCCGACACGACCGCAGTTTCCGGAGCATTTCCGTTGAACGGTAATGCGATGAACATTGTGAATGGTGGTACCTCTCTTGCGTCTACGACGCTTGATGTGCTCACCTCCACCGGTTCCTCGTCGTTGAACGTGGATCCGAACAGTGTTCAGGAAATCACAAAATTCCGAATTCAAGAAGTTGGAAGCAACGAGGGAATTTACTTGCATAGCTTAACGCTTTACATGTACAACACTGCCTCCGACAGGGATATTAAAGATATCACCTTGGAAGCGCAGGACGGCACGGTTCTTGCAACGGCACAGCCCTCTAGCAAGAACATTGTCTTTAACCTCACGTCGCCCTACTTCATTGACAAGGGATTGACGAAAGATTTCGCGGTGCGCGCAAAAGTTGTTGATGGCACCAGCCGCAAAATTGAGTTCGTGGTTTACAACAACTACGATATTGATATTCGTGGCGCATCAACCGGCGTATCCGTCATTCCGGGTGTAGGCTCGAATGACACATCATTCCCGATTGGTAATGGATTCAACATTCATACCATCAACTCGGGTTCGGTTACCTTTACCCGCGCGTCGGACTCCCCGAGCGCTTCCGTGGTTCCTGGTTCCACCAACGTGGTTCTCGCGAAATTCAATGCGAAGCCGACGGGTGAAAACATGGAACTCCGCCAGATTAGTTTTGGGATCACACAGGTTACGACTGCTCTTACCGGCACGGTTTATGTGAAGGTAAACGGCGTAACGGTCTACAGCGCAGCCGCTTCCGGTTTCGCTACAGCAGGAACGGTTCAGACCATCACGCTTTCTTCGTATCCGATTCTGACTTCCGGTCAGGACTCCGTGATTTCGGTAGAAGGTTCTGTGAATTCCAGTGCGGCCTCAACCGCGACCTACACAGTGAACGCGTTTGACCTTCTTCAGGTAAAGCGCTTGATCACAAATGATCTTACGGATCCTTCCGTGGGAACCGTGAGCGGTCTTACGGTTGGCGTTCAGGCCGCGAAACTCGCAGTAACGACACTCTCGACTCCGGTCGCGAACTCTGTTGTTGCGGGAACAAACGGCTATGAATATGCTACCCTCCAGCTCAATGCCCAGTCGGGCGGCGAGGATGTGAAGGTAACAAAAATCATTGTCACGCATACGGGTCCGACCGTTGGGGACGTGGGGAATCTTTATCTCTACAAAGATAATGACACTTCTCCGCTTCCGACAACCGGATCGACCGCTACCAATGCGGTAACCGTAACGTTTGACTTCACAACTCCGATTGTTGTGACGCGTGTGGCTCCGGTTACGCTCCACCTTAAGGCGGATGCGCTCTCCGGAACAACCACCAGCACGTTCAACATTGCTTCCTCTTCGGGAAACATTGTTGCAACAGGTATCTCTACGGGTAACTCTTTGACGCACGGAACGAACATCACGTTCGCGGGTACTGGCCAGATGATGACGCATGTCGCATCCGGCAAACTCAACCTCGCATTGGTTTCTGGTAGTGGCGCATCGCCTTCCCAGAAGCAGGTGGTGAGCGTGGGTACCGCAAATGGTGTCTACTTTGCGTGGAAGATGACCTCGCAGTTTGAGACGCAGAAGATTACGTCCTTGAAGATCACCGCAACAGGCGCGGGCGCTTTGGCGACAACGACGCTTTCAAACATTCGTTTGTACGAAGGCTCGACCCAAGTCGCACAGGCCTCGCAGTTTGATGCTTGCACCGCAACGGTTTGTACGATCACGTTTACCGCAACGGATAACCTGCTTTCGGCCCCGGTGCCGGTCACAGGTGTGACGATGTCGGTAAAAGCGGATGTGTCAAACGGTGGTGTTGCGATCTTGGCGAATGACTATGTGTTCTCGATTGCGGCGACGACAGATATTGCCGTGAAAGGAAACACCACTGCAACGACAACGGCGACCATTACCGGTACGCCGACGGCGAGCGGTATTACGTATGTCACATCGCAAAACGTTGTGATCTCCGCGGTGTCTCCGCTTACGGCAGTCGATATTGGTACGGGTAGTGGAAACACAGTTGGTATCTTCAAAGTTACCAATAACGGTTCTGCTCCGGTCTACCTCGCGACATCAACATTTGTGTTTGCGAACGGTGGAACTGCCTCTTCGTCCACAACCTTTAAGATCTACGCATCTGCGATGGGTGGCGGTCAGTCGGATACATCGGCATGGTCGAGCGGCAGTGGGTATGCGGCAAACACCGGTACCTTCGGCGCTTCTTCCACGATTCCGTTTGATACGGCTGTAGTTACTCCTACAGAAGCGAAGCTCGATGGAGGTTCTTGGAGGTATCTCACGATCAAGACCAGCGCAGCGGCGGCAAACAACAACACGTTCCAGCTTTCTGTGAGCGCGTTGGGGAATGTCATCTACTACGCACTTGAGTCCGATCTTGGATACTCCGGTAATGCTGACTCTGACTTGTCCGATACCACCAGCAACATGTATGTTGATGGTACGCCTTCACTCGGAACGGTTACCGCGAAGACCTAAATCTGGTTTTGCAGTAGCAAAAAACTGTATTAAAACCGCCCTTCGGGGCGGTTTTAATTTTGGTTGCAGGGACTTCACGAATACAGTACACTGATAAACGACTATTTAGTGTTATGCCCGACTTTTTCAAAATTGCCCGATTTTTTCTGATGGCAATCGGCGTTACCGTCGCGATTGTCACTACCTCCACGCTATTCCCTTTTATTGTCGGTAAATATGTCTGGTTCCGCACCGCCGTGGATCTGGCGTTCTTTTTTACCGTGATGGGACTTTTGTGGGGGAAACAGGCGGAGTTTTTCTGGACGCGGTTGAAAAGTTTATTCAGATCCCCGATCGCGATCGCGGTTACCGTTTTCACGATCGCGTTTCTCTTAGCATCTTTTTTCGGTATCGATCCCAAGTGGTCGTTTTGGTCAAATTTTGAGCGCGGTGAAGGTGGGTTTCAGATTCTTCATCTTTGGTTTTTCTTTATTCTCACGTCGCTCTTATTTCATGAAGAAAAGCAATGGCACACAGCGCTCCGGTGGTTTTTCGTGGGCGCAACACTGATGATTTTATATGGTGTATTGGCGAATTTCGGTATGTTCGGTTTTATTGGCGATAAATTCAGCACTCCGGGATTTCGTTTCGCAGGCTCCATCGGCAACTCGTCTTACGTAGCTGTATTCTTGGCATTCATGGTGTATTATGTCCTATACTTTTTTGCAGAAAAATATAAAGATTTTAAACAGAAACCTTCCGCATGGATTCTCTTAGGACTTCTCGCTATTTTTCTTGCTTTCTTTTTCCTTGCAGGTACGCGCGGAGCATTTATGGGACTTGTGGCGTCGGCGGTTTTTGCGGCGCTGTTATTTGCTTACAGTCACAAAGTATGGCGGAAGTGGCTGATTACGGGCGTCGTCGCCTTTATTGCCGTGGTGGTGCTTTTGATCAATTTTAAAAATACCCCTTTTGTGCAGGCGATTCCAGGTCATCGTGTTTTCGATGTCTCCATTTCCGCGGAGACATTCGCAACACGGCGTATTATGTGGAATGTGGCGTGGGAAGGATTTAAAGTGCACCCCGTGTTCGGTTGGGGACCGGAGAACTATATTAAAATTTTCGACACCCATTTCGATACGCGCTATTTTATTCCGAAGGATGGATTCGGGGCATGGTTTGACCGCGCTCACAGTTTGATTTTCGATTACTTGGCCGAGACGGGCATTGTGGGTCTTTTGAGTTTTGTGGGAATGTTTATCGTTTTTTACTGGCGTTTCTTTATCGCGTCCAAAAAACAGGATTCGTTCATTTCCCAAAAATCATCGTTTCAGCGTGCCTTGATTGCCGCGATCCCGATTGCGTATCTTGTGCAAGGATTAGTGCTCTTCGACGTACTTCCCACCTACCTCAATTTATTTTTCTTCCTGGCATTTTCCACGTTTCTTTTAGAATTCAAATCGTCGAGTTCCAATACCATCATCGAACATGCGCGCGACTCCAACCGTTAAAATTATTATCTCGAGCATGGTAGGGATGATCGTGATCGTCGCGATTATTTATGGGTCACTCCTTCCTATTGCGCGTTCCCGCCGGTTTATTGCGGGGCTTCGCGCTCTTGGCTCCGTGCAATCGCTCCAGCAATTCCAGGATACGTTTGATGCGTCGTTCAAGTTCTATGCTCCCGTGGGGGACGAAGAGATTGCAAAGTTTTTGTCGAACGATATTATGTCCGCGATCTCGCAGCAAGACACGCCGGAAAACGTATCGCGCGCGCTTCTGGGATACCTGGAGCCGTATATGTTTAAAAACGACGTGCGGCATCTTTTGACGACGGGGCAGATGTACTACATCTTATGGAGGCGTTTTGGGAAACAAGAAGATTTCGGGAAAGCCGAAGATTATTATTTAAAAGTATTGGAAATCGGTCCGAAGTTGCCGCCTCCGCTTTATACGCTTTTCCAACTTTATAAAGACGGCGGTCAAAAAGAAAAAGCGAAAGTGATCGCAAAGCGAATTCTTTCGCTGTGGCCGGATGATGAACAAACCAAGAGCACTCTTGAAATGCTTCAATGATCCGTCAAACAGTCTTTTGGCATAATAAAAATATCCCTCAAAGGGATATTTTTATGAAAGAATCGGTTTTTCTAAACGAAAAGTGTCTGATTCGTATTCCTTCCCCTGGCGGGGGCCTTTTGACATCTGTAGGATAACCGAATCTTTAAGCGCTTTGAAGGCATGCCTTGATCCTGGAATATCTATGGTGATATCTCCTGTTTCAACAGTTTTGGTTTCGATCGGTCCGTCGTCTTGTTGGGTTGCATAAATTAATTTGCCGCTTACCACATAAGTGTTTTGCGTCGTCTTTTTATGGAAGTGATTTCCCCGGACGGAATTTTTTGCACAGGTGATAATAGTGACTGCATCAACATCTACGCCAATCAGAATATCGCGGATAGTGCCGCGCGCATCCTCGAAGTTAATGGGCTTTTTTTCTACTTGCATAATTCAATTATACTATTTTTGGTTTAGGAATCGGGATGATAAATTTACCACCTTTCTTTTTGTACTCGCTTAGTCCCCGCATAATCTCCGGCGCAAAATTCCAGGCCAGAAGCAGAGCATAATCGGGTTTCCGTTTCAATAATTCGGAATCGGGGAAAATCGGGATGTGCGTTCCCGAAGTAAAACGACCTATTTTTAATTTTGATTTTTCCGTTGCAAACTCAACGTGTTCCGGACCTATCCGGCAAAAATTTAACAAGGTCATTCCTTTGGCAGGGGTGCTTACAATGGCGATTTTTTTCCCACGACGCTTTAAATCCGTCAATAAATTCATAAGTTTTTGCCGGTGCTGATGAACTTTTTTTCCGAATTTTTTCAATTTCGGAATAAAATAAATTCCGCCTTTCTTTTCGCTTTTTAGCATCCGCGCCACCGATAGTTGGACTTTGTGGACATCTCGGTTACCGATAAATACCCTAAACGAGCCACCGTGAATGGGGTATGTTTCCACATCAAATACCTCCATTCCATGGCTTTTGAAAAATTGCACCACGGGTTTTAATGATAGATAGAGGAGGTGCTGATGGTAGATTGTGTCGTATTCGAGGTTTTGTATGAGGTGCGAAAGATGGGGGGATTCAAAGATAAACACCCCGTCTTTTGCGAGAAGGATTTTTACCGCTTTCATAAAAATGTGGTGGTCAAAAATATGGGCAAAAACATTCGTGCCGACAATGATTTTGGCGGGGCCGTATTTTTTCCGCGCCGTCTGCGCAACGTGCGAAACGAAAAAATCTGGAATGGTCCGTATGCCGTTCTTATTCGCGATCGCCGCAATGTTTTTTGCCGGATCAACGCCAAGAATTTTTACGTCCTGGTTTTTGAATCCCTTAAGGAGAACCCCGACGTTTGAGCCCACATCAACCACAAGGTCTTTTTTTGTAAGATCAAATTTCTTTGTGACCGACTCGGCAAAACTATGGTAGTGACTAACTCCGGTTTTTGTTATGGACGATTCGTACAAATAATCCTCTTGGTAAAGGAATTTTGGATCTACTGTGTAGCTTAATTGATGCAGTCCGCAGTTTTTACACATCATTACTTTTAGGGGGTGGTATAGTTCCGGCTTTTCGAGCTGTTCCAACGTTGGGAATCGATCGGCATGAGGCGTAAAACCTAGGTCAAGGTAGGGCTCTAGGGTCGTTTTGTTGCAAAATCTGCATTTCGTAATATGCGCCATAGCATATACATGTAAGCAAAATAAACCTTATCAGTCAACGCATAAACTTGACCATCGGCCTTATTTTTCTTATCATTTGTTAATCATGAAAAGCGCGCTTATTACGGGCATAACGGGCCAAGACGGTTCATACCTCGCTGAGTTATTATTGGAAAAAGGCTATAAAGTCATGGGAGTTGTTCGCCGTTCTTCTTCTCCGAATACGGAGCGTATTGACCATATCCTTAAAGACTTACATAACAAAGGAGCGGTCCTCTTTAGAGATTATGGCGATCTCTCAGATACGCATAGTCTTTCCAGGTTTATATTTGGTTCGCATGACGCATACGGAAGATATGGGCTCCATAAATTCGACTTCCCTCCGGACGAAATTTATAACTTAGGCGCTCAATCCCACGTGCGAATTAGTTTTGATATTCCCGAATATACTGCGAATGTTACGGGTCTTGGTGTGTTAAGACTCCTTGAGCTTATTAAAGAGTTTGAAGCGCGTAATCCGGGGCATAAAATTAAATTTTACCAAGCGGCAAGTTCAGAGATGTTTGGCGCTGCTCCTGCTCCACAACATGAGCTAACCCCTTTTCATCCAAGAAGTCCTTATGGATGCGCCAAGGTGTTTGCATTCAATGTAGTAAGGAATTATCGCGAAGCTTATAACATATTTGCAGCAAATGGCATTCTTTTTAACCATGAATCACCTAGGCGGGGAATTAATTTTGTAACACGGAAAATTGCAAAAGGCGTTGTGGGTATTAAGAAGGGACTTCATCCAAAACTACATCTTGGTAATTTAGATGCAAAAAGAGATTGGGGATACGCTCCCGAATATGTAGAGGCGATGTGGCTTATGCTACAACAGTCGGAGCCAGATGATTACGTTATTGCAACAGGAGAAAGTCACTCCGTGCGTGAATTTGTTGAAAAATCCTTTAAACACGTGGGAATTGATATAGAGTGGCGCGGCAAGGGCATTGATGAAAAGGGGTTTGATAAAAAAACGGGGGCGGTACTATTGGAAATTGATCCGGATTTCTTTCGTCCATCAGAAGTCCACGATCTCCTGGGTGATTATACAAAAGCTAAAACCAAACTTGGTTGGGAGCCGAAAATAAAATTTGACGATCTTGTGTCCATAATGATGGAGCACGAGCTCAAGATAAGGTGAAGGGTTCTATTGATGTCTGCGGAGAGTTCGTTTTACCGAAGAGAGAGATACTGCGATTCCTTCTCTCTGCAGCCGATACTGCAGAATCTCCGCGCATTGGTTCCGTTCTCTCCGAAGTTCCAAGATGCGGAACACCACCGTATCCGAAAGTTCGTTCGGATGATGAAGAGGGCGGGATGAGAGCGTAGGAATGATTTTTCTCCCATCCTCCGGAGCACGCTGCGCCCACTTCACAACGGCACTCTGGGAATATCCCAAATGTCGAGCAACCTTCACGGTGCTCCATCCTGCACGAACAAGCTGCACCGCTTCCCGTCGGACACGAGGCAGATGGGGATTGTTAGAATATGCCATGTACATAGCTTGAATGGCCCCGAGGGGTATTCCAAGCTATTGAACCATTACGTAGTATTGACAAAGAAATATATAGTATGTTATTGTCTTACTAGAAGCTTAAAAATAACGTATAGCAAATAACTCTACGAAAGGAGTTTCAGATGCATTTATGGACTGTGTTTCCGAATCTCACAAAAATTGTGAGAAAAGCACACGTGAGCCGAAAGATGGCCCATGGACATGATTTCGATCATGCTTTTGCTGTGGCACAACTTGCTCAAACGTTTTGGTCGGATTCTTCTGGTCAAGCTTGGGTCGCTGGTATTTGTCATAATGCTGATCGCATGATTGCGATAGACTTAGGCAAGCCGCGTGGAGAAGTTCCCGCCGCAGATGTCGAAGTGCTAGTAAGGAGCTGGCTTGATACAGAACCGAATCTCTCCGAAGAGGAAAAACAGATCATTGCTCGAGCGGTTTTGAATCATGGCAGACCGAACGAAGAGTCAGATGATGCTGTTACGATTGCCTTGAAGGACGCCGATCGGGTTGTAAACACGCGACTCGATGTCATAATTCGCTCGGCGCAGTTTCATTCAGAACAACTAGTGCTTGATCCCGTTCGACTTTTGAGCGGCGAGAAAGTCGGGCGCTACAATAGTCGTCCGACGGTTATGGACGCTCTCCGTGATTGCCTGGACTGGGGAGATTTTAATTCTCCCGAGAATGCGCGATTCGCGGTGCGGACTGAGAAGGCGAAGTGGATGATTACGGAGTATGTGGCCGAACTTAGAGCGTTCCTCGAAAAGATTGTGGAACAGCGGCGCAAGGAAGGTCTCGTGCCATATCCGGTGGAGTTCGCGAGAGATTGAGTTACAAAGCTCAAGGTAGAGGCGGGGGAAATACCCCGCCTCTTTTTATTATGTACGTTTGTATTTTTTGCACCACTTCGTCATAATTACACCTGTAATTCTTATGAAAATCCCTGTTTCCCAGCCGGTTATTGGAGAAGAAGAAAAAAAGTTTGTAAATGACGCTCTAAACAAAGGAGAGCTTTCTGGGTTTTCCGGAAACTATATAACAGACTTTGAAACCGGCTTCGCGCGCTATTGTGGGGTTGAGCATGCAGTAACTGTATCAAACGGGACGACGGCGCTTCATCTGGCACTTGCGGCCCTGAAGATCGGTGCGGGTGATGATGTGCTTGTGCAGAGCTTTACGAATATGGCCACTTTCTTTGCTGTCCATTACCAAGGAGCAAGGCCCATTCCGATCGATAGTGAACCGGACACATGGAACATTGATCCAAATTTGATTGAGGCAAAGATAACGCCAAAAACTAAGGCGATTATGGTTGTTCATATTTACGGGCACCCGGTTGATATGGATCCAATTTTAGCGATTGCAAAAAAACATAACCTGTATGTAATTGAAGATTGTGCTGAAGCGCATGGCACAGAATACAAAGGGAGAAAAGTCGGTTCCTTGGGTGATATTGGTTGTTTTAGTTTTTATGCGAATAAAATAATCACGACTGGTGAAGGTGGAATGATCACAACCAATAACAAGGAGCTTGCAGAAAGAGCGCGGATGCTAAAGGCGCTTGCGTTTGGAAAAGAAAACAAATTCATGCATCAGGAGATTGGTTTTAATTATCGGCTTACGAATTTGCAGGCGGCGCTAGGGTTGGCTCAGCTTAAAAAAATTGATTTTATCATTCAAAAAAAACGAGAACTCGCCTCCTTTTATTTAAAAGAACTTGCGGATGTAGAGCAACTTCAGCTTCCTGTAGAAAAACCGTATGCCAAGAATGTGTACTGGATGTTTAATGTAATCCTTCGTGGAAGCGCCCATGGGAAGAGGTCAGCTGTTCTTAAAGAATTATTAAGGCAGGGAATCGAAGTTCGAGAAGATTTTATTCCGTACAATATGCAAGACATTTTCATTAAGAAAGGATTGGCGAAGCCAGAGGACTGCCCGGTTGCAAACAATCTTGGCCTAAATGGATTTTATATTCCCAGTGGCCCGATTTTAACCGATGAAGAAAAAAGTTATGTTGTCCGTACTTTAAAAGCAGTTCTTCAGTCCCTTTCTTAAATCATGGAGAGTAATTACAAAGAAAAATTTTATTCAAAGTACGTTTCCCAGCACAATCACAATCTTTATGGGGACACTAGCTTGGAAATTATTAAAAACCAGTTTACTGCTTGGAATAATTATTATTCCGGATTTTTGACGGGGAATACCGATGCGAATATTGTTGATCTGGGATGTGGCAACGGTGGTTTTGTTTATTGGTTAAGGTCCTTGGATTATAAAAATGCTGTGGGGGTTGATGTGAGTTCTGAGCAGATTGAGTTGGGTAAAAAAATTGGTATCTCTGGAATTGAGAAGGACGATCTGAGCAATTTTTTGAAAACTCGAAAGAATTTTTTTGATCTGATTTTTATACGGGATGTCTTGGGTCACTTTGAAAAAGCTGAAGTTTTAGAAATTATGGAATTAATTTTTGAGTCATTAAAAAAAGGTGGAACCCTTATTATAAAAACTCCGAATGCCGAAAGTCCGATGAGTGGCCGTCTCCGCTATGGTGACTTTACACACGATACAAGTTTTACTGGCTCAAGTTTAAAACAGATACTTTTGGCATATGGCTTTGATGCAGTGCAGGTCTTTTCAGTCCGGCCGACGGCTCATGGACCCATCTCTTTCCTTCGGCTTATTTTATGGTTTTGTATTGAGCTTCGCCTTCGTTTGTACCGTCTAGTTGAAGCCGGGAGTGGGGTAGGAGTTTTTACACAAAATGTTATCGTTATAGCAAAAAAATCCTGAAGCAATTGACATATCATGACTACAAAAAAACAAAATTCTAAAGTTAAATTTGGCGTCATTGGTTTATCACGTATTGCCCTGAAGAGGATGCTTTCCGCAATAGGAAGTTCGGAATATTCCGAGCTTAGCATGGTGGGAAGTAGGAACTCTGAAAAAGCAAAAGAAGTCGCAGCGCAATTCGGTGCGGACAAGTGGGGAACATATGAAGAAGTTTTAGAAAATAAGGATATTCAAGCGGTTTATATTTCTCTTCCCAACTCTCTTCACGAAGAGTGGACTGTGAAAGCACTTGAGGCCGGAAAGCATGTAATTTGCGAAAAACCAGCCGCTATTTCTTATGCGGCAGCAAAGCGAATGGTTGGTGCTGCAAAAAAAAACAAAGTTCGGCTTCTTGAGGGCTTGATGTTTCGTTATCACCCCCAACAAATAAAAGTAAAAGAATTGATAGAACAAGGAACTCTAGGGAGGCTTACCAAATTTGATGGTTGTCTTGGTTTTACCATGCCTGAGGAAACAGATATTGCGATGAAGAAAGATTTAGAGGGAGGATCTTTGAACTCATGTGCGGTATATCCGGTCTCTGCAAGTCGGATGGTTTTTGGTGAAGAGCCGGTCAGTGTTTTTTGTCGATTGGAAATCGATCCGAAGAGTGGTGTTGATATAGGCGCAACCGTACTTCTGGAATATTCCGAGGGACGAACAGCCTCAACTACTTCATTCTTTGGTTCTTACTTTCAATCAACCTACAGTGTTTTGGGTACTAAGGCTCATATAAGAATGGGGCGAGCATATGCTGTCCCAAGTGACATGGGAACAAAAATTTTTCTTGATTCTAACGATAGGGTTGAGGAAATTGGATTCCCGCCGATCGACCATTTTAAATTAATGGTGGACGATTTTTGTAAAGAAATTTTTGTGGGTCAAGCAAGCACGAAGGATTATGAAGATGATCTTTTGGCTCAAGCGCGTATTCTTGAAGCCGCAAGAATATCAAACGCAGAGAAACGTGTAGTAAATATTTCCGAAATACACTAGCTCTGGTTGACCACAATCTTTTAGTTTTTGAGAAACCTTGCGCGCGTATATGATTGAAAAGAAAAGAATACTTTTGTTTAGGAAAACTCTTGCACACGAAGGTGGTGCTGAGCGGTTGATGCTTGAAATCGCTAAGTGGTTTATAAAATTCGGTTATGAAGTACGCGTGGTTTCGGTAAAGGGCAAAAATACTGTTTCGCTTTTTGACGGTGCTTACGCAGATGTCCCTATTGCCAGCTTTCATGAAGGTAATTATCCAACTCATATATTCTGGAAGATTTGGATTTCTCTCTCGAGTGTTGGTAGACTCCGGAAGGAGATAAAAATATTTCGACCAGATATTTTATTAGGACAGAATCCCGCGGACGCAGAGTTACTTTATTTAGCTTCTCTGGGGATGAGAATTCCTTACGCTACATTTCTCTACGCTTCATTTTTTAATTTTCCAGAAGACGGATTGAAATATATGGCACCCTTTAATCGAGTGTTTACCAAAGTAAGAAATTCGATTTCCGGACATCAGGCTTTTATTCCACTGGAAAATCCGGTTAGGGGATTTTTTGCTAGATTGGCGTTGCAGTGCCGCGCTTGGATGAATTATTTTGTAGTGCGTCGCGCTGCCTACGCTTTTTCTATGACTCGGAGGATGGCTTGGGAGAATGAGCAATTTTATAGTCGCCCTGTAATTGATATAAAAAGTGGTGTGAACCCGTCTTTTTTTAATTACAAATCAAAAAAAGACATGCGAGCAAAATATGGTTTTCCTCCTGACGCTAAGATACTTGTTGATATAAGCCGATTGATTCCCGGGAAACGCATTGATCTTTGCATTCGGACCATAGCAGAGCTAAAAAAGAAAAGAAATGATATTTATTTTGTAGTGGGAGGCAGAGGTCCGGAGGATAAAAATCTGGAAGCACTTATTAAAGAACTACGTGTAGAAAGTCATGCAGTACTTGCTGGTTTTGTTGCGGAGGAGGATTTACTGGATCTCTACGCAAGTGCTGCGGCAATATTCCATCCTGCCTGGATCGACTTTGATCTTACTGTGATGGAAGGCCTCTCTTTAAGGAAAAAGGTTATTTGCTCGACCGACTATGACCTTTCGGGAGATTTGGGCGAACTCAAAGGCAAGATGCTTTTTGAGGCGAATCCCGATCCAGTTTCTATGGCTCGCGTTATAGAGCATGCTTTGAATACCGAATCAATTCTTGTTGCCGAGGCAGAGCGGACCCTTAATAAATTCACGTGGGAAGCGTATTCGCAAAATATCGCTTCTTATCTTTTTCATACCACCCGGAGATAAAAAAATCAAAACGAATTTTTGAAAAGGTGCAAAATTAGATATAGTATAACTAAATGTTCAATAAACCGAGTTTTAGCATAATTGTTCCTACCTACAATGAGGAAAAAGATATTTATCGTACGCTAAATGCGCTCGAAGCTCTTGATTGGGACGGATACGAGGTAATTATTGTGGATGGTCACTCTACAGATAAAACCATTGAGATTATCAAGGGATATGCAAATCGCCTCTCGTATTTTTCGCTTCTTTTTCAGCCGGAAAGCAAACGAAAAGGTGTTGCCGAGGCACGCAATATTGGAATTAAAGCCGCGAAGAACAACGTGCTCGTTATTCTGAACGCTGATGTTATTCTTCCGCGTGATTTTTTGGGAAGGATAGCTCCATATTATCTTGAGGGCAAGTATTGGGTTTCTGTGTTTGATCGCGTGCTCAATACCGAAAAACTATATCCTCGATATGTCGGCGCAGAGGGATACTATGTGTATACGGTAAAGGGTGCTCCTTGGGTATGGACCGAAGGTTTTTCGTGCCGAAAAGACGCAGCGCTTGAGGTAGGCTTATTTTCTGAAGATATGCCAGGGTTTTCCGGCGAAGATGTTGATTTTGGAGTTGAACTTGAGAAACGGTATCCAGGCGTGCGAGCAACGGAAATTATTGTTCCCCATATCGCGCCAGACACCCTGAAGGAATTTTGGTGGCAACAGAGAGCTCGGGGAAAAGGGAGAACGAATTATTACTACTACGCGAAACATTTTTCCCTGTTCCATATAATCTTAAATACCATTCTTTCGACCGTCTCACGACTGGTGAAAATAGTAATTCCTCTCCCCATTATTCGCGCGTGGCACATATCGCTTTACTCTGGGCGGAGGCATAAAGACTTTATCCCATTTATGTGGATAAGTTATGTCAAGGATGCTGGCATGATTATAGGAATGTGGCAGGCGCTTTTTCGTGTAATAAATGTGGGGTGGAATAAATAAATATTTCCAGGATTAATAAAAAACCCTTCTAATGATGCAAGGCAAAAAAATTCTTGTGACGGGCGGCTGTGGCTACATCGGAAGTCGGGTAGCAAAAGCACTAAGTGAAGCTGGGCACGATGTTCGTGTCGTTGATATTGCAACGCCAGAGGAGCATAAAAAAGTTATGGTTGAATTGCCGAGCGCAGTGGAAATACTGACGTGTGACTTAAGGGAAAAATCTTGTGCGAAAAAGTCACTCAAAGGAATTCATCTCGTTGTTCACCTTGCTGCTGACATTGGCCCCATTGGTTACATGCGCGATCATCAGGCTGAAATTATGGCGAATAATATGGCGATTGATTCCGTTGTTTATCCTACGGCAGTTGAGGCTGGGGTCAAAACGATCATATACTCCTCGAGCTCTATGGTTTTTCAAGGAGCAGAACACTATCCCTATAAGGAAAGTGATTTGCCTCTTATAAAGCCACCAACAAATATTTATGGTTTTTCAAAACTCGGCGGTGAATACTTCTGCACGGCGTTCCAAAAACAATATGGTTTGCAATATGTCGTTATCCGATATCACAACGTCTATGGTCCTGGCGAGGATTCAAAAGGTTCGACGCTGGCTGATATTCACGTTATCCCAGCGCTCATTAAAAAAATTATTAGCGGTCAGTACCCCCTTGAACTTTTAGGCGAAGTTGAAGCAACGAGGCCATTTACTTACGTGGACGACGCCGTAGAAGCAACAACCATGATTATTGAAGAAGCGCTAAAAGAAAATCCTCGCGTGATCAATAGCGATTTTAACATTGGATCAAAGGATGTAACCAAGATTATTGATCTGGCTCGTTTGATTTGGGAACTACTTGGTGTCAGGAAGGAATTAAAATATATTGTCGATAAGACCGATTTTAATACCGCCATTCAGCGCGAAATGGATCCATCAAAAATTGAGCATCTCATTGGTTGGGCGCCGAAAATCGGGCTAAAGGAAGGAATATTAAAAACCGCCGCTTGGATACGAAACGCACGGAAAATTTAGGAGATGAGACGGTTAACGAGATTTGTAAAACGAGCTATACCCAAGATTCGTGTAGTAGACTTGGGGATAGCTTGTAATGATTTTTTCATCCCACAGCCTCCATGGATCGAAAAAAAGGGCCGGAGTATTTAAAGCTTCAAGACATGGGAGCCAGCTTTTATCCTGGTAACGTGGATGATTGGTCATGAGTATTATACAACTTGCTTCGCGTACCGCTTTTTCTATGCTGAGCGCGAATTTGATTCCGTGCGGCGTTAGTGTTTCTGCGGGAACCGCAAAATCATGTCCCCACACTTCCGCTCCCTGCTTTCTAAGTAGTTTTGCCATATCAATGCTTGGTGAGAAGCGGATGTCGGATGTTTCTGGCCACCCCTTAAACGCCATACCCAAAAGCGCAATTTTTTCTTTGCGGATATCTTTTTTGCGGATATTCTCAAAAAAATCTTGAACTTTTTTTAGAATATAAGGTACCATCACCTCATTGCTTTTGCGGCCCGCGTGAATGATCGACATGGAAATTCCACGTGACTCCGCAGAGCTCATTAAAATGTAAGGATCTTTTGTTAAACAATATCCCCCTACACCCGGACTAGGGGAGGGGATGTGTCCGCGGGGATAATTTGCGTTTGCAGCATTGACCACCTCTTGTGGGTCGATATTGAATGCACCGCAGAGACGTGAAAACTCATTTGCAAAACCAAATATCGTATCACGGTAGGCATTATTTGCTAATTTAATAATCTCGGCGGTTTCAAGAGAGCGCACTACGATTGTTTTTTCAACGAAGGTTTGGAAAAAATCGCGTGCACGGACTGTGCTTTCTTCGTTTACTCCGCCAACGACTTGCGGAAGCTTGACCAACTCTTCAAGTGCTGCGCCTTCGATAACTCGTTCTGGTGCAAATGCAAGAAAAAAGTCCCCTCCCGCGTTCATTTGGGATTCCTGCTCCAGTATGGGGAGGGTAACCCTACGTGTTACTCCGATTGGAACGGTTGATCGTAGAATTACTAAATCCCCACGCTTCAGGGTTCTACCAACCGACCGACTCACCATTTTTATTGCAGTGAGATCCGGAACCCTTTCTCCTTCGCTAAGGGGCGTTCCAACCGTGATGATGAACACGGACGCATCTCCTTTTTCAATGGATGCGCGAACTTCAAAATTTTTTCCAATGCATTTTTTAAGAAGTGGCTCCAGCCCCGTTTCAAAGAAATGGGGCGTTCCTTCCATGATCGTATCGCGAATTTCGGGATTTGTGTCGATTCCAAGAACATTAAATCCTTTTTCTGCGAGCACTACTGCGAGTGGAAGTCCAACATATCCAAGGCCAAAAATTGCCACCGTCTTTTGGGAGTTCCCCATATACGGGCTAGTTTAACACAGCATTTTTTGTGTGTGAAGGATGGCTTTTTATTGCGCGGCAGAGGCCGAAATGATACTGTTCTTAATAAGCTAAAGGATGAAAAGTTCAATTAAAAATCCCACTCAAGACATTTTGTGCCCACTCTGTAACTCTAAATCCGTAAAACCGGCCAGCGCGATCAATGACGACTCGTTTTATTTTTGTGATGATTGCGGGGCGGAATTTTGTGTTTCAATCGAAGCCGGATCATCTGAATATTATGAATTTAATTACGGAGCTGACGGTGAGGGATACGGAGATGAAAACAAGTGGGAATTTCAAAAATTTGCAACCGATTCTAAAAAATTCAATGTACGAGGCCGACTTATTGATATAGGATGTGGACCCGGAGAATTTTTGAAAGTTGCATCACGATGCGGTTTTGATGTGTTCGGGGTAGATTTTAACGAGTTGGCAATAGAGAAGGCAAGAAGTTGCGGGTTTAATAATGTGAAAGTCGGAGCTCTTTCAGATATCCCGCGTCTTTTCCCCGGTGTTGTTTTTGACGTTGCGTCAATGTTTCATGTTCTGGAACATTTAGAGGATCCCGCCTTGTCTATAAAAGAAATAAAAGGAATACTTAATTCAAAGGGAGTTCTTGCGATCGCCGTTCCGAATTCCAGAAGATTTTTTTTAACCATAAATCTCAGAAAAAGACGCGAAGGTTGGGATTATCCACCGCACCATTTAACCCGCTGGAATAAAGACAGCCTGTCCAAATTTTTGATGAGCCAGGGTTTTGAAATTATGGAAATCGCCGAGGAACGTCTGGAAACTATCGGACAGAACTACGAGTTTATTCAGGGATTTTTGAGTTTTTTAACGAGCACCGGCGCAGTTGCCAAGGTTAAGAAAGATCAATTTTCTAATCATGAAAAACAACAAAAAAACACGTTAAAATTTAGAATCCTGAAAGTAGCCGCCGTTATAAAAACCGTTGTATTGCAGGTGCCCGTTATAATTCTTTTGCCGTTTCTTTTTCTTTTATCCAAGTTCGTTTTTTTGAGAGGCGTGAATCTGTATGTGTTGGCAAAAAAGAAAATCCAATGAAATTCAATAACAAAAAACCATTAGTTAGTATTTGCGCAACATTTTTAAATTCGGAGAAATATATTCACAGATTTCTTGAAAGCTCTCTGAATCAAACTTATAAGAACATTGAAGTTGTGCTTGTAGACGATGCCAGCACCGACGATAGTCAGAGAATAATTGCGGAATATGCTTTACACGACAAGCGGATAAGGTATTTCAGAAATCCCGAGAAGCTTGGCATTATTCCGGGTCTCAAGCGAGCGTATGAACTCGCGGAAGGAGAATTCGTTATTTGGCTCGGGACCGATGATTGGCTTACGCGGAACTCTATTGAAAGGGGCGTGCGTAGTTTTTTACGTTACCCCGATTCATCTGCCGTTATGCCAAGAGTAATAAGCTTGCGCGAAATTGATAAGGAAAAATTTGATTTTATTATGGATGCCAGCGTGCCCTCGGGGATTTATTCAGCCGAATGGATTGCAAAGCAAACCTATCGAGGGTTTTTATCCGCCTCTTGTCTCTTCGCTTTGTTTAGAAAAGAAGATGCGCTAAGTGCCATAAACTATTTTCTAAAAAATTGTTGTTATAGCCCAGATTTTCCTGAAGAATTGAGAGAGATCACCCTAAAAAAGGCCTATGCTCCCGATTTTATATTTTTTCTGGAAATTTTGACAAGATATAAAAACTGCGTTTCAGACGATTCATTCATAATTATGAAAATAACGCATTCAAGCAATTTGACGTTTAAGAATCTTGAATTTTCTTCAGCATCCAACGTCTTGAAGAGTGAGTATTATGGCCTACTCTTTTTTAAATCCATTTATAAATACAAATATCCAAACTTTTACAGCAGAATGAAAATTTATACAGGAGCGCAATCCTTAGCAACGTTTTTTATTTATTTCTTAAGATCAGGATTGCGGCCATCTTTTTTTGATATAAAAGAAAACCGCAAGGTGATTTCTGAATATTTCAAAGATTTTTCTATTATTGAGCGTGTGCTTGTAACTTCCCTTTTGATTCCAAGAATCATTTCTCGCCTTTTTGGTTTCCTTGGAAGATCTGCGAAGAAAGATGATCTAAAATTAAAAGAATCTCAAGTGTTTGTTAAAGAAAATTTTTTGGACCGCGACGGCTATTTTAAGGTTTAAATGGTTCAACAATCCGAAAAAATAAAATTAGCTTTTTTTACCTCTCACCCCAGTGAGTATAACGGCCCCTTATTTAAAAGTTTGGCCAGACACTCTAAAATTGATTTGACGGTTTATTACGGTTGGGACTTTGGAGTTAAGGAGACCCATGATTTGGAATCGGGTGTCAATATCAAGTGGGACATCCCGCTTTTAGAAGGATACAGATATAAATTCCTTAATAATTGGGCGATTAAAAAAACCTCCTCCAATTTTTTGGGAATTATCAATCCCGGAATTATAGTAGAGCTTTTTCGGAATCGCTACGATGCGATTATCGTTCATGGTTACACGCACTTGTCGGATTGGTTTTGTTTTTTTGGAGCCCTTATTACAGGCACCCCGCTTATATTTAGAGGAGAAACTCTAGTGCGGCCAAATCAATCGCTCTGGACCAAGGCCTTAAAATTTATGGCGCTAAAACCACTTTTTAAGTTGACAAAGGCATGCTTGTCCATAGGTAGCAAGAGCGGAGAATTTTATAAGTACTATGGAGTACCCGCAGATCGTATTTTTCTAACCCCGTACTCCGTGGATAATGATTTTTTTATTAATCAAAACAGTAAGTACAAACCACACCAGACCGAACTCAAGAAAGAACTTAATTTGCCAGTTGATTTGCCGGTGGTGATCTTTATGGGCAAGTTAATTCATAGGAAAAGACCCGAAGATCTATTAAAAGCGTTTTCACAGTTAAAAAACGGTTTGGCATCTTTAGTCTTTGTTGGCGATGGCGACTTAAGGTCAGCTCTCACAGAGTATGTTCAAGAATTTCATATACGAAATGCGGTTTTTACCGGCTTTATTTCTCAAGGTATGATGCCTAAATATTATGCATTGGGCGATATTTTTGTTTTGCCCTCTGATGGTGAAACGTGGGGATTGGTTGTAAACGAGGCAATGTGTTCAGGCCTGCCGGTTATTGTCTCCGACGCTGTGCCATCCGTTTATGACATTGTAAAAGATGGCTCAAACGGATTCATTTATCCCTGTGGTGATGTCGAGCGTCTAAAAAATTCCTTAGAACTATTGGTTAATGATCGTGGGAAAATAAATGCCATGGGCAAGAAGTCTCTAGAATTGATTTCAAAGTGGAACTATGGTGCTTGCGTTACGGGTATCTTGCGAGCGTTAGAATCAAGCGTTAAATAATCAATCCGTATGAAAACTATCATAAGCATCGCGGGACGTGGGGCAAGCACCACTTATTTAGCCCAACAACTTCTAAAGAGAAATTCTTTGGAGAAGCTCATCACATCGTATCCCAAATTTGAGATAGTCAAATATGGGATCCCGCGTTCAAAGATAGATTCCGTAATCATTAAAGAAATTTTGACGCGGGGGTGGTCGAAGCTTCCTAATTTTATAAAAAATGTTACGAGCCCAGATTATTTCATTCATGAAACTTTTGATAAGGGGGCTGCAAAAAGAATAACTCCGGCCGACATTTTTTGGGGCTGGACCTCTTTTTCACTCCATTCCTTAAGAGAGGCCCAGAAAAAAGGTGCAATTTCTATCATCGAGGTGGGTAACGCGCCCATGCTTGAACAGAATAGACTTCTTAAAGATGAGTATGACTTAGTCGGTTGGCCTACAAAATCATATGAATTATCTTCTCCGAGATTGGTCGAGAAGGCGATTCAGGAATACAAGGAAACTGACTATTTAAGCGTTCCGTCCCTTTATATCAAAAATCGTTTTCTAGCTTTCGGAATACCGGAGGAGAGAATAATTCATATTCCATACGGCGTTGACCTTTCCGCCTTTAGGCAAGTTCCCAAGGAAGACAAGATTTTCAGGGTCATTTTTGCTGGCGGGATGTCGCTTAGAAAAGGAGTTCACTATTTGATCCAGGCATTTACAGAACTTAAACTGCCGAATTCGGAACTGTTCCTTGTCGGCGGCTTGACCGAGCAAATAAAACCCATTTTTAAAAAATATGAAGGCCATTATACATGGGTTGGCCACAAACCCCAGGCGGAGCTTTACAAACTGTACTCCCAAGGATCAGTGTTTGCCTTCCCCTCGCTCGATGATGGCTTTGGGGCAGTTTTGGTGCAGGCGATGGCCTGTGGTTTGCCAGCCATTGCTTCGACGAATACCGGCGGGCCCGACATTATTGAAGAGGGGAAAGAGGGATTTATCATACCCATAAAAGATGTTGAAGCGCTTAAAGAAAAAATTTTATTTTTTTATAAAAATCCCCAGGCAGTCGTAGCTATGGGTCAAGCGGCTAAACAGAGGGTAACTTCTGGATTAACGTGGGACGATTATGGCGATAAGGTATTTGCGGCTTTTGAAAAAATAATGGCAGCGAAAAAACAATGAAATGTCCTCTCTTCAAAAACTAATATTAAAAATTGGTGGATATCAGAGTGCAGTTTTGTGGAGCGACCCAGCGGCCTTTGATCGTCTAGTTTGGTTGAGACGTAATCTTGGGACAGGGAATTTACGTGTTCTTGATGCCGGCTGCGGTTCCGGGGCTTTCACTTTTTGTGCTGCAAAACGAGGTGGGGAAGCAATCGGCATTTCTTTTGACGAAAGGAATAATCACGAAGCAGTGGAGAGAGCGGATATTTTGGGATTGAAAAATGTGAAATTTGTCCATACAAATCTAAACCAACTCGATTTGCTAGCTAAAGACTTAGGACTTTTCGACGAGATTATCTGTTTTGAAACAATCGAGCATATTATGGACGATAAAAAATTATTGAAAAATTTTTGTTTGTTCTTAAAACCGGGCGGTCATATTCTTTTAACGACTCCCTACAAGTATTACAGGCATTTTCCAGGAGATGGTGTGTCTGAAGTTGAGGATGGAAACCACGTTCGTTGGGGTTACACATTTAAAGAAATGAACTCTCTATTAGTTGCGTCGGGTTTCAAAGTTAACAAAGAGGAATATGTAACTGGTTTTATTTCTCAGTATTTATGTCGGATTGCAAAAGTCCTTGATCGCATGTTCCATAATTTAGGATGGTTTGTAACATTTCCCCTACGGATTTTCCAGATTTTAGACAAGCCTATTAGTGATTTGTTGGGTTATCCCTATCTTTCTATTTGTGTTGTTGCCGAAAAGATTTAGAATTAAAGAACTTATATGGCTGTCAGCAAAGGAAAAATCTTGATTACGGGCGTGGCCGGTTTCATCGGCAGTAATTTAGCTGATAGATTGCTGGCCGCGGGCTATAAAGTTTTGGGCCTTGATAATCTAGCATATGGACCGGCCCATCAAGTCCCCAAAGAAGTAGAGTTTCATAGGGTTGATGTTTCTTCGCAGAGCATTTATCCATTATTTGAGGGCGTTGATGCCGTCTTCCATCTTGCTGCTAAAAACCAGCTTCTTGATTGCCAAAAAGATCCCGTCGAGACAATGCAGATTAATGTTGTTGGAACTACGAATGTTTTTGAAGCTGCAAAAAGAGCCGGAGTGCGAAAGGTTGTTTACGCTCAATCTTCGGCTGTTGAAGAAGGCGACGATCGTTTGAAAGGATTCTATGCAATAAGTAAATTAACAGACGCAATGATTGCCGACGGTTACCACGCGGCTTTTGGTGTAACGATGGTCGGCGTTAGGTATTTTAACGTCTACGGCCCACGCCAGGATTATCGGCGTTTAATTCCACCTGTTATGTCCGCTTTTATAATAAAACTACTAAAGGGTGAGCGACCGACGATTTATGAAGGAGCGGAAAATAACAAACGCGATTTTGTTTATGTAGATGACATCAATGATTTCCACTTGCAGTGCATTACCGATGACCGTGTAGATAATCGGATGTTTAGATTGGGGAGCGGAAAGTCTTATTCAGTGGTAGATATTTTAAATACAATAAAAAATATTTTACAATCCGACATTGAGCCAATCATAAAACCACAGCTAAGCGGAGACGTTCCGACACAAACACTCGCCGATATTTCGGATGCCGTAGCGCTGGGCTGGAAGCCCAAAACAAATCTTGAAGAAGGACTGCGCGCAATGGCTGAGTTTATTAAAGGGGAGATGGAGAAGGGAAGGATATAGAGACAGTTTTAATCTCAATCTACAATCATTTTATGAAAAGAATTTTAAGAACTATAAAAATTCCTTTTGATTTTTTCCTAGCCCTTACCTTCGGGGATTTTATACGTTTTCTGAAAATATTAATCCGTCAATTTTCGAAAATACTAAGAAGTAAAAACCTATCCTCGTTATTTTCTGAAATGGATAAGTCGGCTTGGAATTTTCGTGTTTTTGGCAAAAGAATAATTGCGGAGAAAGATACGATTGGCTATGCTTATGAGATATACGCTCGGAACGTATACTGCCGATTACCCGGATTTTTAATAAAAGAGGGAAACGTTGTTTTGGATTTAGGCGCTAGTTTCGGGGCTTTTTCTATTCTTGCGGCTAAATTGGGAGCAGAAAAAGTAATTGCCGTAGAAACAAATTATCCCCGTACTAAAATATTCCAGAAAAATGTTGCTACCAATAGTTGTTTCGAGACTATTCAACTGCTGCATGGTTTTGTCGGAGATACTCTAGGATTTGATAGCAATGATCCCGAAAATTCTAATCTCTCTCTCTCTCTTAATGACATCATAAAAAAAGAGAAAATCGAACAAATCGATTTTTTGAAGGTCGATGTCGACGGTTCTGAAGAAAACTTGTTCTTATACAATAATCAATTTTTGAAGATCACCAAGCTCATTTCTATGGAGATACATTGTGATAGGGTAGATTATTTAAAAATTCAGAGAGCATTAAAAGAAAATGGCTTCGAGGTATTTTTAGTTGATTTGGATGGGAGAATAGTACCCAAGTTAGTCGGTTCCACTGCTTATGTATACGCCAGAAAATAGTTGTTTCCACCGCGCCCCATTTTACATTTAGTTGTTTTCGTTGTAGCTTATTAAGTAGAAGTAAATAAGATGATAATCACTCAAACACCATTTCGGATTACTTTGGGCGGCGGAGGAACCGACCTGCCTTCCTACTATTCAAAATACGGCGGCTTTATTTTTGCAGCCGCCCTTGATAAATACATGTTTGTTGATGTTAACCGACCGAAAGCCGACGATTTGATTCGGCTTAAATACACAAAATCGGAAACAGTTGAGAGAGTGGATCAAATTCAACACGACCTTGTTCGCGAGGCGCTTCGAATGACCGGCGTTGAAAAAAATATAGAAATCAGTTCTTTAGCCGATATACCAGCCGGCACGGGTCTGGGTTCCTCAAGTTGTTATACTGTGGGGCTTCTCCACGCCCTCCACACTTTAAAAAGAGAGTATATTTCTCTTCAAACTTTAGCCGAAGAAGATTTTAAACTCGAAGCAGAAGTTTTAAAACGACCCATCGGCAAACAAGATCCTTATATGGCGGCTTTTGGCGGATTCACAGTCTTAGAAATTAAAAAAGATGGAAATGTTTCTTTAAGAAAAGCAAACGTTTCAATGGATGTGGCGGATGAACTGAATCGCAATATACTAATTTTCTTTACTGGAGTTACGCGGCAGGCCGATGAAATTTTGCAAGAACAATCTTCCGGAGTAAGCGAAGAGAAAAAGGAAGTTGTAGAGAGCATGCATTATATCAAGGAAATCGGGTGTGAGATTCTTGAGGCGGTTGAAGAGGGGAATATCGATGAAGTGGGAAAGCTTTTTGATGCGCATTGGCAGCACAAAAAGAAGATATCTTCAAAAATGACGAATCCGGAATTTGACCGGTTGTATGATCTTGCTAAGGAAAGCGGTGCTTTAGGAGGAAAAATCTCCGGCGCCGGCGGCGGAGGATTCTTTATATTTTACGTTCCGGGCGGTCACAAGAATTTCCGCGAAACAATGGCACGTGAAGGTTTAAGAGAGATGCGATACCGTTTTGATTTTGAGGGCTCAAAGGTATTAACAAACTTCTAAGATGAATTTTAGAAATAAGGTAGTTTTGATTGCCGGTGGAAGCGGGGGTATTGGTTCGGTTATCGCAGATTATTTTTGCCGCGCGGGTGCCAAGGTAATTATTCTTGGTCGTTCCCGGAGATTATTGAAAATAGTGGCTTACAAGATTAAAAAAGAAGGTGGTTTAGTAGATTTCAAAACAGTTAATATTTCCAACCTCAACGAAACTTCGCAAGTGGTTCGTGGCATTCAGAAAAAATATGGTTTTATAGACGTACTTGTGAATGCCGCCGGCATTCAGGAACCCATCGGCTCGTTTGTTGAAAATGATTTAGGGCAATGGCGCAAGAATCTGGAAGTCAATCTCTTGGGGACAGTATTTCTTTGTCAGCTAATTTTGCCGGCGATGATAAAAAGGAGATCAGGAAGCATTATCAATTTTTCAGGTGGCGGCAGTACTTCTTCGCGTACCAATTTTTCCGCCTATGCTGTTGCCAAAACCGGCGTTGTGAGATTTACAGAAATTCTAGCTGATGAATTAAAAAAATACAGAATCCGGGTCAATGCGATTGCGCCGGGTGCGGTCAATACAAAAATGCTAAAAGAGGTTTTACGTGCCGGAGCAAGAGCTGGCGCGGAAGAGCTAGCTTCGGCTAAAAAGAGGTCGAAAATCGGTGGTGCGCCCCCTGAAAAAGCTGCGGAACTTGTACTTTTTCTTGCCTCCGATAAATCCAAACCACTTAGTGGCCGCTTGATCAGCGCCGTTTGGGACGACTGGCAGGGTTGGCGGAAGAGCGATTTAAAAAAGATAATGAAAAGCGACAAACTTACTCTCCGGAGAATTAAATAAAATTATGAAAGGAAGACGGATTATCAATGTAGGGATTGTAGGCGCTGGACTAATTGGCAATAAACGTGCCGAGGCCTTAAAACATGTAGGTGGTACCCGTCTTTTGGCTGTAGCAGATATTGACTGGAATCGCGCCTTAAGCCTGAGTCAGAATTATAAGTGCAAATCATATCGTCGCTGGCAGGATTTGGTGAAGGATCAAAAAATTGATGTGGTCATTATTGCTACACCCAACAAGTTTTTGATGCCGATTGCCATGGCTGCGCTCAAAAATGGAAAACATCTTTTGTGTGAAAAACCTTTTGGCCGGAATTTTGATGAGGCCAAGAAGATTTTTGATGCTGGTAAAAAATATAAAAGATTAATTCAAGTGGGATTTAACCACCGTTTTCATGCGGCAATTCGAGAGGCGAAGAAAATTTTTGATCAAGGTCAGATAGGCAAGCTACTTTTTATCAGAGCGCGCTATGGCCATGGTGGTCGCTTGGGAATGGAGAAAGAATGGCGGTTTCAAAAGAATATTTCCGGAGGTGGCGAGCTTTTGGATCAAGGCGTTCATATCATTGATTTGTGTCGTTGGTTTGCCGGCGATTTTAATGAGGTTTACGGTCTTGCAGAAACAAAATTTTGGAAGACAAAGTTGGACGATAATACTTTCGTACTGATGAAAAATAAGACTGTTACCGCCTCGTTTCACGTGAGTACAACGAATTGGAAGAACATATTTTCTTTTGAACTTTTTGGCGACAGGGGATTTCTTGCCGTTGATGGCAAGGGCGGTAGTTATGGAGAGGAAACATTGGTTTTCGGTCGAAGACCTAAAAAATTCGGTGTACCGAAAATAAAAATTTTCAAATTTCAGAAAGACGTAAGTTGGGTAGAAGAATGGAAGAATTTTTTATCGGCGCTACAGGGTAAAGGGAAAATTATTGGCGATGCAAAAGACGGCCTTGAAGCAAATAGGATTATAGCCGCGGTTTATGAATCTTCAAAAACTAAAAAACCAATTTGGCTTGCAAGGGAGCGGTGAGTTGACTTCTTTTAATTTTTGTTTAATTATTACAAAATGCCGAAGAAAGCCCACGAGCTAAAAATCAAGATTTTTGCGGATGGAGCTGAAAAAGAAGGAATGGTCGCTTTGGCCAAAGAGCCTCATATTAAGGGATTTACCACCAACCCTACGTTAATGAGGAAGGCGGGCATCACCGATTATGCTTCTTTTGCAAAAGATATTTTAGGAGTTATAAGAGACAAGCCAATCTCATTTGAGGTGTTCTCCGACGACTTTAACGAAATGGAGCGGCAGGCGCGAATCATAAATTCTTGGGCGCCTAACGTTTATGTTAAAATACCGATCACCAATACCAAAAAAGAATCTTCATTTGATCTTGTAAAAAAACTTGTGGGAGAAGAGATAAAATTAAACGTAACCGCAATACTTACCGTTTCTCAAGTAGCGCACATTGTTCGCGCGCTCTCACCCAAGACGCCCTCAATTATTTCCGTTTTTGCTGGTCGCATCGCCGATACCGGAGTAAACCCCACCCCCATCATGAAAGAAGCAAAAGCAATCACCTCGCAGGTTTCTCGGTGCGAACTGTTATGGGCAAGTCCGAGACAGCTTTTGGATATTTACCACGCCGATGAAGTAGGGTGTGAAATAGTTACCGTCACTTCCGACATTTTGAAGAAATTGGAGAAAGTCGGATATGACCATCACGAACTCTCCTTGGACACCGTCAAAATGTTTTACGACGATGGGCAAAAGGCCGGCTACACGCTGTATGAAGCATAACTAGAGAAATTTGAAATGTACTACGACTACATAAAATCTTATTTAGATGAAGTGAAGGAAATTGCGGAAAAAATTGACCGCGAACCTTTGAATAAAATGATAGAGATTTTAAACAATGTGCGAACTGGCGGTGGACGGCTTTTTATCATTGGCGTTGGTGGCGGAGCGGGGCATGCAAGCCATGCGGTAAATGACTTCAGAAAACTTACGGGCATTGAGACGTACACACCCACCGATAATGTCTCGGAGCTCACGGCCCGGGTAAACGATGATGGATGGCACACGGTTTTTGCCAACTGGCTTTTAGGAAGCAAATTGAATATTAGGGACGCGCTTATGGTATTTTCTGTCGGCGGAGGCAATGCCGAAAAAAACGTTAGCATGAACATTGTGGAGTCTTTGAAACTTGCGAAATCAATTGGCGCAAAAGTGGTAGGCATTGTAGGGCGCGACGGGGGGTATACTAAGACCGTTGCTGATGCCTGTGTTGTGGTGCCCGTGGTAAACGTCGAGAACGTCACTCCTCATACCGAATCTTTCCAGGCGGTGCTGTGGCATTTGATTGTTTCACATCCAAAATTCAGAACCAATGAAGGAAAATGGGAATCGGTTCAAAAAACAAAAATTGCGTAGAGCGATTTTCCTTGATCGCGACGGCACCATCATCAAGTTTGAAGATTTAGTAACGAAGCCCTCGCAATTACGCCTGCTTCCACGTGCCGCAGAGACGATAAACAAGTTTAACAAGCTCGGTTTCTTAGTGATTGTAGTGACAAATCAGCCGGTAGTGGCCCGCGGTTTAATTACACCAAAAGGCATCGACGATCTTCATGAAATCTTAATTAAAAGATTCAAGCGTTCAAAGGCCCATATCGATGCATTCTATTTTTGCCCACATCATCCGGAAGCGACATTAAAAAAATATCGGGTAGTTTGTTTTTGCAGGAAACCGAGCCCCGGAATGTTAAAACAAGCTATTAAAAAATTTAACATTGACCCCCGAAAGAGCTTTATGATTGGAGATTCTGTTATCGACGTTGTTTCCGGGAAACGGGCGGGATTAAAGACGATTCTGGTTAAGACTGGGCCGGGTCATTCCCGGTTAGATAGAATCTATGAAAATAAAGTACGACCGGATTTTAAGGCGAAAAATTTGATCGAAGCAGTAAAAATAATAAAAAATAAATGTTAAAACAAGCCGTTATTCTCTCTGCGGGCTTGGGCACAAGGTTAAGGCCACTTACCGATACTATCCCGAAGCCAATGATTCCACTTTTAGGGAAGCCGATGCTCGAGTGGAACATCGAGCAGTTCAAAAAGCACGGGGTTACGGAATTTTTCATAAATCTCCATTATTTGCCGGATGTGATTCGGAATTATTTTGGAGACGGCTCCAAGTTTGGCGTTAAAATCAACTACGTTTTCGAGTCCGCCATCTTGGGGACTGCAGGCGGCGTGAAACAATTTGAAAACAAATTAGATGTCGAGTTCTTTCTGATCTATGGCGATATGATAAGTTTGGTTGATTATACGACAATGGCCGATTTTTTTGATAAGCTTAAAGATCCTATTGGCATCCAGCGCGTGGGAAAGACAGGTGATTACGCGGATGCAGACATTGCCGAGCTCAATCAGAACGGTCGGTTTATGAAGATCCATCCGAAGCCTCACACCGAAAAATATCCGAACGCGTACAGGATGCGAGGTGTTTTTATTCTCAAAAAGGAAATCTTGAATTTTGTGCCGCTAGGCATTTCTTACGAAATCGGTAAAGAACTTTTGCCGGAAATCGTCAGAAAAGGGAAGAATTTCTACGGTTATGAATGTGATGAATATTCCAAAGGAATCGACACGATGGATAAGTATCGGGAAGTAGAACGTCATCTGTCGAAAAATAAAATGGATTAGGAGCACCGCATTGCGAACTCATCAGATGCTGTTAAAATCATTTTGTAATGAAAATTCTCCATATAACCCCGGCGTATACTCCGGCCTACCGCTATGGCGGACCGATCTCAAGCGTTCATACACTCAATAAATGGCTTGTACGAGCGGGTGTCGACGTTACGGTTTATGCCACGAACGCCGATGGCAGAGGCACGCTCGACGTGCCCCTGGAGACGCCGGTAGAACAGGACGGCGTAAAGGTTGTGTACTTTCCGATCTCATTCCCGCGATCTTGGTTTTATTCTCGGACGATGCACAAAGCCCTAAGAGAACACTGTAAAGAGTTTGACATAGTTCATGTCACCTCGGTATTTCTGGCCGCATCTACTTTGGGCGCATATTATGCTAAGAAATGTGGAAAGCCTTATATTATCTCTCCGCGTGGAAGCTTAATGATTGATCCATTAACAAAAAAGAGCTCGCTAAAGAAAACGTTCTACCTCAAGTTTATTGAGAAAAATAATCTTAAGAATGCTTCGGCAATTCATTTTACAGCCCCCAAGGAAGAGAAAGAGTACAGGACAAAGAACTTTCCAATCAAGCGCAGTATTGTGATTCCGAACGGCATTGATGTTGATAAAAAAAAGGTTGTTTCCGCAGGAAGGTTTAAGAAGCGACTTGGTATATCTCCAGAGAGGGAAGTGATTCTGTATCATGGCAGGATTGGATGGAAAAAAGGTTTTGATACACTCATTCCCGCCTTTGGGCGTGTACACGAAAAGAACCCCGGTGCAATACTCGTTATCGCAGTATGGTCGGATGAAGGATATAAAGCGACAATTATGCAACTTATTGCGAAATACCAGCTTGAGACGAGTATTCTATTCACCGGACCATTGGAGGGAATAGAACGCGCAGAAGCATTCGTCGATACGGACGTGTTTGTACTCGGTTCTTATTCTGAAAATTTTGGTGTAGCACTTGGGCAAGCAATGGCGGCGAGTGTCCCCGTGGTTGTGACAGAGGGCGTCGCGATTGGTTCCGACGTTTTGGAGGCGAAAGCGGGGCTTGTGGTCCCTAAAGACGACAGGGCTCTTGCAGATGCAATTTTGAAAATACTCGGTGACCCGGTGGAAGGCAAAAAGATGGGAGAGCGGGGACGTGCACTTGTCGCGATGAAATATTCTTATAATAAAATTGCCGAAAGATTTATAGAAGAATATAGTAAGTGCACACACAAGGACAATTTCTTATGAAGAAAAGTAAAAGAGCCCTTAAGGAGGGGTTAAAAAAAGGACTCAGGAAATTTTTTGAAGCGGCCCAATATTTAGGATTCGATATATTACCTCGCCATTTTTATTCTGAAATACCCGATATTCGTGAACTTAAACAAGAATCGACGTGGAAGAATCCACGTACAATGGTGGGTGTGCTGGGGTCTGACATGGATGCCCAACTAGATTTTGCGAAAAGTTGTTGCAACGGGAAGGCACAGATGTTGTCCGAAGAAAATGTTTTTCTTGAGGCTTGTCGTATGAACGGAGATGCAGGCTTTGGTCCGGTAGAGTCCGATTTTCTATTTTGTTTTCTCGGTTTTGCACGCCCCCACAAGGTTATTCAGGTCGGAGCGGGACTTTCCACCGCGGTGATGCTTCAAGCGATGAAAAAGTTCGATTTTAAATGCGATATTATTTGCATTGATCCATATCCTACGCAGTTTTTGCGGGAGATCGCGAAAAAAATATCATTTCCTTGCACCAGGAGAAAACACAGAGTGTTCCTTTGGATGTATATCTTACTCTAGGAGAAGGGGACCTTTTGTTTATTGATTCTACCCATACTGTGAAACCTGGTAGCGAAGTAAATCTCATTATTTTGGAAGTGCTATCGCGTCTTGCGAAAGGTGTTTATGTGCATTTCCACGACATTTATTTCCCGTATGATTATAAAAGAGCTTTAATGTCAGACGGTCTCTTTTTCTCTAATGAGAGTGTATTGCTGCACGCGTTTTTAATCGGGAACGCACACTATGTCATACGCACGTCATTAAGTATGCTACATTACGCAGTCCCCAGTGAATTCGAGAAACTCCTTTCTGGTTATAAGCCACAGGAGAATGATTTTGGACTGAGGAGTGGAAACATTGAGGGTCGGCACTTTCCCTCCTCTCTTTATATACAAAAAATCTTATAGATGATTGTCGCGAGGTGCTGTATCAAAGCATCCAAAAAGACAGGGCTTGATCTTGAACATCCTTATTGAGAAGAACATCTTGAAAGTTAAGTCGGGAAATAGCGAAAAAATGGATTCAAGTTTATAATGATTTAATCAAAAGTTATGGACAAAAAACAGGAAGTTTTTGAGCATTTCGAGGTTCCAGATCCGATAAGGATCAAAAAAGCGTATAATTTTATCACCGAATATTTTAAGGATTTGCGAAATCTTAATCTCCTTGAATGTGGCGTGGCGAAGGGGGGGCTTGCCGATATGCTGAAAAAGGAAGGGGTGCGATGTTTTGGCGTTGATGTTAACCCCAGAGAGATTAACGGCATAAAGATAATCCAGTCAGATTTAAATAAAGGTATTCCTGATTTCGGCGTTAAGTTCGACATAATTTTTGCGGGCGAAGTAATGGAGCATTTGTTTGACGACTCCGCTTTTTTGCAGCATTGCCGCGAAGCGCTTAGGCCGGATGGCATTTTAATAATCACCGTGCCCAATTTAGTTTTTGGCCCCAACCGTTTTTTGATGTTGTTCGGACAGGTGCCTAAGTATTTTGCTTACGCTCCCTATCACTACCATATGTATAACAGAAAGACACTCGCCAGCATGTTCAAAGAAGGAAATTTAAAGGTCTTGAAACTCGTTTCCACACATATTCTTTTTTCAACACGACGAAATAAATTGGGCAGAGTTTTCGAAATTCTAGGCGATATTTTTCCATCCCTGGGCGCCCATTTGATTGTTTTCGCTAAAAAATTGTGAAGTCATCAATTTCAGTCATTATTTTGACTTTTAATGAAGAAGAAAATCTCGAAAAATGCCTGAAGAGCATTACTGGTTTAGCGCAAGAAATTTTTATCGTCGATTCGCACAGTACCGATAGAACTTTAGAAATTGCAAAAAAATATAGCGCCCAAGTTTATGCCCATGATTTTAAAAACCAAGCCGACCAATTCAACTGGGGGCTCGATAATTTAGCCATTACAAGCGATTGGATTTTGAAATTGGACGCCGATGAGGAGATTTTGCCGGAACTCAAGGATGAAATTTTAGAATTCCTGCCGAAGGCAGGTAAGGAAATATCGGGCTTCTACATGAAACGCAGATTTTATTTCATGGGCCGGTGGATTAAGCACGGTGGATACTATCCAATCTGGTTTTTACGCCTTTGGCGAAAAGGGAAAGGACGGTCGGAAGAAAGAAAAATGGACGAGCACATCATTCTCCTTGAGGACGAAAGTCGAAGATTAAACAACGATTTTATTGATAATAATAAAAAAGACCTCAAGAATTGGATCCTAAAACACAAAAATTACGCTTCACGAGAAGCCGAAGAAGTTAAAGCCGGGGAATATGGCATGGGCGAAAAAAGGAATTTTTACTATCAGCTTCCGCCGTTCTTGCGCGTTTTTTGTTATTTTATTTACCGCTATTTTTTCCGGCTCGGTTTTCTTGATGGTAAAGCCGGATTCATCTTCCATTTTTTACACGGTTTTTGGTATAGATTTCTGGTTGATGCTAAAATCTACGGATTATCAGGAATATAAATAGTATGCGCGTTTTAATCGTCACCGACTCCTATCCGCCAGAAACACGCTCCTCCTCGCATTTAATGAAAGAGATGGCCGACGGACTTAAAGAGCGGGGATATGAAGTGTTTGTGGTAACGTCACGCCCTGCAGAGCAGAATGTTCCATCCGGCACACGACGGGTTGCTGGGGGTATCATGCGGGAGGACGGAATTACCGTAATACGCGTAAACGTATTGCGGCACCATAATGTAAATTTCATCGTAAAAGGCATTGCGCAAATGATACTCCCGTACTTATTTTTTTATCATGTTAAAAAGCACATTACGGGCAAGCTCGATGCGGTATGGGTTCACAGTCCACCCCTACCACTTGCCCTCACCGCTCAATGGGTCAAAAAATTTTATGGCGCGAAATATTTTTTGAATCTTCAGGATTTCTTTCCGCAAAATGCTGTGGATCTCGGTATTTTAAAGAATAAATTTCTTATCCGGTTTTTCCAAAAAATGGAGAAGCGCGCCTATATCATTTCGGACATAATCGTAACACCCTCGGAAGCTCATAAGGATTTTTTGCATGAGCGTTATAAGGTGCCGCTCCAGAAGATACGCGTTATTCCTCACTGGATAGACATAAAACCTTTTGAAGAAGTTAAACAAACCGGGAAGTTTAGAAAATTATACGGGCTTCACGATAAATTTGTTTTCATTTTTGGTGGCATCCTCGGTCCTTCGCAGGGGCTTGAAATATTCATCCGGATCGCAGAAAAATTAAAAAAATATAAAGATATCACATTTCTTTTTGTCGGCGACGGTTCCGAAAAGAATCAACTAGTCGCGCTCGCGCAGTCACTCGGTTTGGACAATGTTATTTTTAAGCCGCCGGTTTCAAAAGAGGATTACCCACAGCTTCTAAGGGACGCTGATGTGGGGATAGCGTCACTTACGGGTGCCAACACCACCCCGGCAGTTCCGGCAAAACTTATGGGATATATGGCTGCTGGCCTTCCGGTACTGGCCTTCCTTCACGAAAAGAGCGACGGGATAAAAATTGTGAATGACGCAAAATGCGGCTTGGCCACCATTTCCGATAATGAAGAAAAAATGACCCGTCTGACCGAGCAAGTCTATCTAGAAAAAGAAAGATTAAAATATTACGGAGAAAACGGCCTAAAATACGCCCTCACTCATTTTACAAAGGAGATTTGTTTAGATGCTATTGAAAGAATCTTCTAGATACTAGAAAGTACAAGTAACAAAAAAACACATGTGTCGATGGATTAAGAGCAAGACAGTAATTTCTTAAAATTGGATACAATGCAGTTAATTGTTTTAAACCTTTGGTTGGGCAAAGTATTTGAGCCATTGAGGGAGTTTGTTTTAAAAAACGCCAAAGAGACGGATTTTTTTTGTTTTCAAGAAATGCTCTCTGGACATTTTAACACCGCCGATCTTCTTGATAATAAATATAATATGTACGCCGTTTTCAAAAATTTACTACCCGATTTTAGAAGTGATTTTACGACCATGCAGGATGTCTATTCGAGTCAGAACAAACTAGTTTCATCTTCTGGCCTCGCAATTTTTATAAAGAAATCAATTAATGTTGAAAAATTTGGAAGCCTTTTTACCTACGGAGAACGCAACCGATATTTTCTGTCAAATAACACAAGCGTAATGCCGAGCATGGTACAGCACGCAACCTTTTCTTTTGGGGAAAAAAAATATACCATCGCTAACTTTCATGGTATTTCGGTGTGGCCAAAAGTTGATTCTGCATCGCGGATTAAACAATCAGAAAATATTTCTGGATTTTTAAAAACTATAAACCATTCTAAAATATTGTGCGGGGATTTTAATTTGTCTCCCGACACAAGAAGTCTAGCAATACTCGAGGAAGATATGATAAATGTTGTTAAAAATCAAAATATTTCTCGAACACGGAGTCGCTTACTAAAAACTAAGGAAGATAAAATATCTGATTACATCCTTGTTTCTCCTGATGTTATTATTAAAGCGCTCGCAGTTCCTAACGTCGCCGTTTCAGATCACCTTCCATTGATCTTTAACTTCAACTAATCCTTTAGCTATTCCAAATTTCGAAGTGCCTAAAAGAAATGCGCTGAAAATTCCGTCTTCGCTTTTTTGTACCGATCTCCCCATCCTTTCATTGTTTCGAGTTTTGCCTCGAGATTGAGCATGATTTTTGAGGTGATCAAGACGGATTCGATGGAGTCGCCCTCCTCGTTTTTTGCAATCTTGCTCCCGATAGTCTGGTACATATCCTTGTAGCTGTTGGTTTTGAAAATCCGGAGTTTCCGAATAATGCGGTGGTTATCCTCGGACATGTATCGGATCTGGTCTTCGATACGAACATTTCGTCCGTGTACCTTGAGTTCCACGTGATCGCGCGGACCGACGCGCAAGCTCCCTTTTTCACTGAACGTGGTGGTCATCGTTGCGCCATTGTCGAGTTCGATCCACACCTCGACCGCGCCGTCTTGGAGAAGTTTGATATCGAAGTTTTTCGGTTTGCTCCAGTTGTTCAGGTGGAAGAAGTGATCAATCTGGTGGCAGCCGTTTGAGAGGAATGTGCTGCGGGATACCGGCCAGTTATACCAGAAAAATTCCGGCTGGATAAGTTCATACACGATGGAATGGTACGAAATGGGTTCGCCGTACTGCACCCCGAGGTCATGAAGCGCCATTTTATTGAAAAGGCCGTAGCGCTTGTGGAAGCCGATGAATAATTTTCGGCCGGCCGCCCGGAGCGCTTTTTCGATTTCCACCAATTCATCCGCGTCCATGACCACGGGTTTTTCCACGACTACGTAGGCGCCCTGCTTTAAGGCGTGAAGCGTGATCGGGACGTGTGTGTGGTTATAACTTGCAACGTAGTACACGTCGTACTTTTCTTTCGGTTCGGGGAACGGAGAGGAATCCCACCGCTTGATGCGGCGTTCCACGAAGATTTGTGTTGGATCGATCTCATGCACGGACTTGATGTGTACGAAAGGTTCGGAGTACGGGATGATATTTATCTTCGCGTAGTTTCCGTAGCCGTAGAGGATTCCCGTTTTTTCCCCTGGTTTCAAGTGCGGCGTCTCGCCCCGCGTTGTTGCCACCGGCCTTGGTTCCGTTGCCACAATACGCTCTGCGGCGGTCCAGTCCGCTCCTCGCATCTCACTCGCGAACCCTGTCTCGAGGCCGCGACGCGTTTCTGCCGGAACTTCAATTCCGGAGTAGACGCTCCACGCCTTCGCGGGTTTCCACCATCCGCCTTTTTTTGCGTCTGCTGCGAGGGGAATATAGAGAATAGTGTCCGCAGGAAACGGGGAGAGAACGGATTTTTCAACCGGGAAAATAAACGGTTCCGGCAATGCAATGCGTTCCGCGAGCGCCGGGTGCCACGGAGCGACAAATCCCACCACGTCGCCTTCCGAATGAGCGCCCCCCTCGGCCTTCTCGAGGATTTTTCCGATACCGCACGCGATGTACTTGTCGTTGCGGCGCTCCTCTCGGATACGCGACCATGTTTTGGTAATAAGGCCTTCGAGCCCCACAACCGGGAAGTAGTTCAGGAGCAAGCGCAGGCTTTTGGCCCGCGTATGATAGACGTTTTCGAGCTTTTCCAGGCTTTTCCACGCGAGAACCCGGATGCGGTATTCCCGCTTATTCTTGTGGTAATCCAAGAACCCCTCGCGCCATTTTTTCCCTGTGAGTATCCGCATGCAGAAAGTATAGCTTTTTAATTGAATCGGTAAAGGGAAATCGGATTTTTCTGTGTTTAAGCTACAAAAAAAGTTTTTTTCATCATATGTCTCGCATCCTCATATATCAGACGATTCCGCATCAAAAAGAGTAATCCCAGATAAAGAATGCTCGCGACTCCAATTGTAATAAGAACGTGAATATGGGATCTATTTAGAAAATATGCAACTCCTCCCATGATAACTCCCGCGACAAGAATGGACTTTAATCGGGGGAATATACGGATAGGAAGGAGGCTTTTAGCCACGCGCAACGTGAGATTGTTGTACATGATTTGCATTGCTAGAGTTGCGATGGCAGCTCCTGCAATGCCAAGGGGCGGAATGAGAAGCACATTAAATATCACATTGCCCAATGAAGTAAGTCCTGTATATTTTAATATTTTGCGTTGTTGATCATAAGCAAAAATAAGATTTCCCGTAATGATACCCGGAAAAATGAACAGCACCGTTCCTAGAAGTATTTGAAAGGTAAGTACCGAGGGAATGTAAGCGTTTCCATAAACAAAACGAATGATGGATTCAGCAAGAACAATGCCGCCTACTGCAATAGGAACCGCGATTAAAAGCGTCCCTTCCAGTGTTTTTTCCACCACATGTTTTAAATGGACTTTTTCTCCCGTTGCCACAAGGCGAGAGAAAAGAGGAAATGTAGCACTCGCAAGAATGGCGGGGATTGTATAGAGAACCTGTACAATCTTTTGTCCCGCCGAATAATAACCAAGATCTTCGGACGTTTTTAACCATCCGAGCATTACCATATCCACATTCAACATGAACACGCCCAAAAGTCCCAACAGCGCAATTTGCCAGGCAGCTCTGATTATGGGCCTCATGAGGGAGCGATCAAAGTCGGCGATAAGTTTTGAAAATTGTTTCCGGAGAATAAGGATTCCAATAGCCATACCAAGGCCCACACTCGAGACATACGAGATAGTGAGAGATTTCGCCGTGGCGGCATAGCTCAACGCAAAAAATCCGATAACGGTAATAGCAACATTCATGACGACCGTTGTGATAGCCTCCCATTCCATTCGCTCTTTCGCGCGAAAGAAGGCATTACAGAATTCTCGCATGTTATCGAAGACAGTAAGCAGCGCCACAAAGGGAAGTATTACCTTCGCTCCCTCAATGTTCGAGAACAAGGGGGCTAAAAATATTACTGCGAGAGCTGTTACTACAAGAAGAAAAAATTTTAAAACAAAAGAGGTTGCAAAATATTGATCCGCCACTTCGGGTTTTTTAGCGCTTTCGCGCGTGAGAATTGAATTTATGCCGACATCGGCAAATAAGGTAAAAAATCCAGCAAGACCCAACGCATAGGAATATACGCCATATTCTCCCGCCCCCAAGACACGTGCGGCATAAATGATGATTGCCGCTCGAATAAATCGACTTGCAAATTGACCCACCGTAAGCCATACGACATTTTTTACCAGCGTCTGGCGCGCGCTCACATTCCGGAAAAACAGCGATCGAATACGCTCAAACATGCTATATCGAATTCGAATTTCCAAAAGACATGAAAAAATAACGCACAGTTTTTAGGACAATGAGAAGATCAATGAATAAAGAACGGTTTTTAATATAATACATGTCGTAGCGAAGTTTCTCGCGCGCTTCTTCCAAGGAGGCACTGGGGCGATAATGGATTTGAGCCCATCCGGTGAGTCCGGGTTTAATAACGTGGCGTATTTCATAGTAGGGAAATGCTTTAAATTCTTCTGCGAGTTGCGCGCTTTCTGGGCGCGGTCCCGTAAGGGAGAGTTCGCCTTTAAAGATATTAAAGAGTTGCGGAAGCTCATCTAGGTGGGTATATCGTAATATTTTTCCGATCGGGGTTATACGCGCATCGCGCTGCTCCGTCCATGGGGAGCCGTTGTGGTCGCTGATCATGGATCGGAATTTATACAGCGTGAAGGACTTACCGCCTTTTCCAATGCGCTCTTGGCTAAAAATTATCGATCCTGCGGAGGAACACAGGACAAGAATTCCTGTAAGAATCATGAACGGAATAAAAATAATAATAAGAATCGAGGATGCCACCATATCTACTAGGCGTTTTGCGGTATCATAAAAGGGGCGCCGCGTTGTTATGTTTTCAATAAACCAGGTCTCGTTCAGTTCATCCAGGGGGATTTTTTCGAAAATCCCTTCATAAAAATCCCACAGATTCAGAATCTCGATTTCCAGCATTAGAAGCTTATAGAGAGAAATCAGCGTAGGAGAGCCCTCCGGGAACGTGGGTTGTGTAACCACGAGATCTATTCTTTTCTCCCGAATTTGTTTTTTGAGATCTTGCAGATCTTGTTCCGAGAGCGTGGCAAAAATCTTGGTGATTTTATATCCAATCTGCGGATTTTTTTCCAACAACGCCGCCGTTTCCGGGATGAGGGAAGAGCTTCCTATAACTGCAACCGACAACGCTCCCGTAGCGAACTTCCGCGATACCATAGAGCGTGCCAAAAAGTCGAGAAGAAGAAATAAAACACTAAAAATGACGAGGTTGGTCTTGGGCGTTAACTCAAAAATTCCTGAAAGAAGATACAAAGCTACCGTCGATAGAAGGGCGGCAACCGCCGTGGCAATTGCTAAATTACTTAACAACGATGCGCGCGTGCGAAATGCAGAAGGACGATAGAGGTCCGCGAGATACCAGACAAAAAGCCATAGAATAAAGAGTAAAGAAAAAGGTCCCACATGGACCGCCCAGCTTTCAAAGAGGGAAGATGCTCCATACCGGATGAGCAGGGTAAGTGCGAGCGTCCCGTAGAGGAGAAGTATATCGGCTCCTAAAAGCGCGAGTTTTTTCGCGGTATTCATTCTATTCGTATCTTACCATCCGACGTACAGAAATCAAAAGATACTACGTTTGACGCCCTGCTTTGTATCGCGGTAAGATGGAGTTGCTATGGAACCACAAAACATAATTCCACCGAAGCGCGACTACCTGCTCTCCGCAAGCATTTTAATCTCGGCGCTTTTGGTCTCGGTTTCTCTGGTCTATAATGCGGGCAAAAAAGCTCCCGAGAGCGGAAATGCGCCGCTTACGGGTTCGGTTGCGGACACGATCGCGCGCGCGCCGGAAGAAAACATAAAACCGGTATCCGCGGCGGATCATATTTTTGGAGACCCGAACGCGCCCGTGAAGATCGTTGAGTTTTCCGATTTGGAATGTCCCTTCTGCAAGCAATTCCATTACACCATGAAGCAGGTGGTAGAAAAATATGCGGGCAAGGTTGCGTGGGTGTACCGCCATTCACCGATTGATCAACTGCATCCGAAGGCGCGAAAGGAAGCGGAAGCTTCCGAATGTGCGGCGGAACTCGGGGGTAATACGAAGTTTTGGGCATACGTGGATCGGCTGATGGAACTCACTCCCTCGAACAACGGGCTTGACCTTGCGCTTTTGCCGAAGATCGCAACCGATGTGGGATTGGACAGCGCAAAGTTCAACGCATGCCTTTCGAGCGGGAAGTACGCAGAAAAAGTTGCGTCTGATCTGGCAGATGCAGAAAATTCCGGTGGTGGTGGAACTCCGTACTCGATTGTAATTGCTCCAAACGGAAAGAAAACCGTGATTTCCGGAGCGCTTCCGTTTTCAAGCACCGATCCGCGCTTGCCCGCCGTGACGCAGTACATTGACCCCGCGGTAAAAGGTCTGTAGCGGTTGTTGTATTGACATGATGAAATGGTATCACTGGGTAGAGGTGGGGCTTGGGGCATGGCTGTTGCTTGCGCCCTGGATTTTGGGATACTCGGAGGTGAATCTGGCATCGTGGAATAGTATACTGGTAGGGGGATTGATGATTGTGTTCGCTCTTTGGAATTTCACGCCGCCTTCCAATCATTCTTGACTCAAAAAAGTCACCCAACATTTATTTTTATGACCGTTAAAATTTACAGCACTCCGTCTTGCGTTTACTGCAAGATGCTCAAGGAATATCTGAAGCAAAAGAATATCGCATTTGAAGATGCAGATGTTTTGCATAACCTGAAAGCGCGTGATGAGATGGTACAGAAATCGCATCAGATGGGCGTTCCCGTAGCCGACATCAACGGGCAGATTTTTGTGGGATTCAATCGTTCGGAGATCGCGCGAGCTCTTGGAATTTAAGATGTATGAAGTCACGATTATCGGCGGCGGACCCGGTGGCGTTGCCGCAGGGATCTATGCCGCGCGGAAAAAATTGAATGCGATTCTTGTCGCCGATTCTTTCGGAGGGCAATCGGTCGTTTCAAACGATATCCAAAACTGGATCGGCATCAAAACAATCTCCGGGTTTGATCTTGCAAAACAGCTGGAAGAACATCTGAAAGCGCAGACCGGAATCGAAATCGTGGAAGGGGATCGTGTTCTAAAAATCGAGAAACAAAAAAAGGGATTTGTTGTTACCACGCAAGAGGGGAAAAGCTGGGGAACGCAGACGATTCTTTTGGCAATCGGGAGCCGTCGCAGAGAACTGAATGTTTCGGGTGAGAAAGAGTTTTGGGGAAACGGCGTGGCGTATTGCGGCACTTGCGACGCGCCGCTTTTTGCGGGGAAACGGGTTGCGGTGGTGGGAGGCGGGAATTCGGGGCTCGAGACGGTGCTGGACTTGGTTCCGTACGCAAAAGAGATTTTTCTCCTGCATCGGAACAGCATGCTTAAAGGGGACCCCATCACGCAGGAAAAAATCAGAAAAGAACCAAAAGTCGCGCTACTCTTGAATACGGAGGTTCAAATGATTATGGGCAAAAAAACCGTTACGGGACTGCATTATCGCAAAGCAGGCACAAAGAAGGAATTCACACTGGATGTGGAGGGAGTATTTGTGGAGATTGGTTCTGTCCCGAATGCCGATCTGGTTAAAGATTTTGTCGAACTAAACACGTGGGGGCAGATCGTGGTAGATCATAAAACACAACGGTCGTCGGATCCCGGTATCTGGGCGGCGGGGGATGTGACAGACGGGTTTTATAAACAAAACAATATTTCGGTGGGGGACAGTATCAAGGCGGTTATGAATATCTACGATGCGCTGCGCGCGAAAGGTCAAATGGTCTAAATGGGGGGAGATGTGATATAATCAATTTCATGACAAACAGAATATTAATAGGTCTCGCGGCGCTACTAGTGGTTATTTTAATTGGGACGGTCGCGGTAAAAAATATCGTGGGCGAATCGGAATGGAGTGCGGTGTATTTAAAAACGGGCGAGCTGTATTTCGGGCATCTGACGCGGTTCCCGTATTTCGCTTTGACCAATGTGTATATGCTCCAGGCGAATCCGTCGAGTCCGCAGACTCCTTTAAGCATCCAGAAATTTTCAAAAGTATTTTGGGGTCCAGAGGACAAACTTCGGATCAATCGCACGGAAGTCGTGTGGATGACGGAACTTGAGAAAAACGGACAGCTCGCGCAGATTTTAAACACAAACCCGGAACTCCAGGCATCGCAGGGAGACGTGAACCAGCCACAACTCCCGGCCGAATTTCCTCCGCAGTACCCAAACCCCACTTCTACAAGAAGGTAAGATAGATCAAAAGCCATAAAACAAATGCTGGCGCTATCGGGAGGCGTCGGTTTTTGTTATGATAAGATTAGATATGAAGGGATTTCGCATATCGAAGGGGCAGGTTCGCTCGGTCCGTGGGCAGGCGACCCTTTCCTTCGTCCTCCTTGTGGGGGGAATCATCGTGGAAGTTGCTATTGCGGGGGCCTTAATTGCATTTTTTTTGAGCGGCGCGGGACTGGGAGACCGTCTTTCTGCGCGGGCCTATAATGCGGCACAAACGGGAATTCGCGACGCGGAACTCAAAATCGCGCGCAATAAGGAATTCTGTGGTACCTGCTCGTTTCCGATCCAGTACTCGTTCCCCGTGGGCAGTGACTCTGTTGTGGTGAATGTGACGCGTGTGGACGACAGCGTGAATAATGCCTATCTGTATACCTTCACGTCCACCGGAACGTCCGCGAGTCGTCAGCGAAAGTTTGTCGCCGTTCTTGCGGCGGACAAAGCTACGGGCTCCGTCCAATTAAAATCGAACCAGGAGCAATCGGTGCAATAATGTATGAATATTTTCTTTTCGTTTATACGAACCGCCATCGAACGTTTGGGATCCGCCCCTCGTATCGGAGGATTGCAGATCAGCGATTCAGGCGTTCAGTATGTGCTGTTAAGCGCAGAAGGTAAGGCGTTTTCTTTGCGCTTTGCGCCCGGCGTGGTGAGGGAGGGGCGCATTGTGGACGAGACAGCTTTTGTAGCTACACTCGGGGAGCTTCATACCATGATTGAACCCGATCGTGAGAACCAAACCATTCCTATTATTGTTTCACTTCCCGCGGCGACGGTATTCACGCAAACATTTAATCTACCCAATGTGGGGCGCGATCGCCTGGAAGAGTCCGCGAACCTGAATCTTCAGATGCTTTCTCCTATACCCCCGGAAGACGCTTATATGAGTTGGGAGGAAATTGAGGAGACAGAAGACCGATTTGAGGTGTTGGGTGCTTTTACGGAAAAAGCGTTTATCGACACAACCCGCACGCTTTTTGAAAAAGTGGGATTTGCGCCCGTCGCGTTCGAGTTCCCCAGTTTGGGGCTCACTCGCGTGATGACGGAAGCGATGGGGACAATGTCGCACTCGGCGATCGGACTCGAAATTTCAAGCGATGGGCTGGATCTTTTTATCATGCGGCACCAATCGCTCCATTTCGATTACTTTCGTTCGTGGCACTCCATTCAAGGAGAGGGGCGCGAAATTGCGCGATCCTTATTTGAAGACGTGGTGTCACAGGAGGTGCAACGCGTCACGAATTTTGCATTAAGCAAATTCAAAGAGGTTGTGAAAGATGTGTACGTGATCGCGCCGGGGTTTGAAGAGGAAATGGAAACACTTCTCTCGAAAAAGTTTGGACTTCGCGTAACACCGGTGGCGCTTCCGGGCTGGGGGTTGGCTCCGTCGTGGTACGCAACACTCGGTTCCGCGCTACGCGGACGGATGAATCGTGGGAAGGACAAATCAATCAGTCTTGCTCCGTTTACCGCGGCCGATCTTTTTCAAAAAGAAAGAACCCTTAATTTTATTTCGCTTTGGCGGAATCTTCTGGCCGTCACGCTTTTTGTGTTTCTGCTTTTTTATGGGAGCGCCGCTCTTTCCTTGTCGCGCAAAAGCGCCAAGCTTCAGTATGAACTGGGCGAATTTCGCGTGGCGGTGCAACAGCAGGAAATGACGGCACTCAACACCTCGATCGTGGAGTTTAACCAGCTGGTGCAGGCGGTCGCGGTCGCAAAAGGCACGACACCGCCATGGACCACGTTCTTCGAACGCCTTCTTGCGATTGCAGGCGCGGCGCATGTCGCGATTGATAGGCTGGATGTCCCGTCGCTTGCCGGAACCATTTCACTTATCGCCCGCGCGCAGGATGAGGCGGGGGTATTGCGTTTCAAGGGGGCGCTTACGGGAGATGCGACGATTCGGGATGTCGAGCTAGACATATCAAAAATTACTACACTGGAGGATAAATCCCTTTCTTTTCCCGTATCGTTCCAGTATGTGGGGCAATAAGGTTCCTTTGGCAATACGGGTTGAATTTGGTATACTTAAAACATATGAAACAACCTAATTCTGCGTTCATGAAACCCATGAATGTAAGTGCCGAGCTAGCAGCAGTCATAGGCGCGGGTCCTATGCCAAGGTCAGAGGTCGTTAAAAAGCTTTGGGTGTATATCAAAGCAAACAATCTTCAAGACCCAAAGGACAAGCGCATGATCAACACCGATGAAAAGTTAAAGAAAGTTTTCGCGGGCGAGAGTGCGGTTCACATGATGAAAATGGCAGGGTATATTTCCAAACACCTTTCCTAGAAGATAATAAAATTAATTTGACAAAATAGCACTCGGGTGCTATTTTGTTTTTAGTTATTTGATCAAAACTTTTATACACAACCACTAGTTAATTGCCCGCCCCTTCTTTGGGGCGATTTTTTCTTTAAGAAAAAGAACCGCATCAATTTTTGTAAACACACTTTGAAGTTTTTCTATTGCCGCAGGGCTAATTTTTTTCAGAACAAAATCCAACGCTTTTTCGCGCCCCTCGCCTTCTTTGGAAGGGGGGCGGATGCCAATACGGAGACGCCAGAAATCTTTTGTGTGGAGTGTCCTCATAATCGAGAGAATTCCATTATGACCCGCCGCGCCGCGTCCGAACGAAAATTTATAGGTTCCGAGCGTAAGGTCCGAATCGTCCTGTATGACGAGCAATGACCCTGGTTTTTTATTGAAGTATTTTAACGCCGCTGCAACTGCGAGACCCGATTCGTTCATAGGCGCAAGCGATCGGATAAGCGTTTTAGTTCCTGCTACGCCGTAGGCAAAAGTTTTCACGCGTTCTAGTGGGAGTGGGTCTTTTGTGCGCACAGAAAGCAGGTGAGCAAGGTAAAGCGCTCCGGCATTATGATAGGTTTTTTCGTAGGACTTTTCGGGATTTCCCAGTCCTATGATCAGCGAAACCTCCTCGGGGTTGAATTTTTGTTCCATTATCCCTACAATTATGCCATCGTTCGGTCTAAAAATCATTCCAAACCATTTTGAAATGCGAAAAGTATTGTGGTCCTTTTTTGAAGTAGCGGAAACCGTCATTATTGCGGTGGCAGTCGTTTTTGTTATCCGCGCCTTTGTCGCACAGCCGTTTTTGGTTAGTGGAGCGAGTATGGAACCAACGTTCCTGAACGGCGACTATCTTTTAGTGGATGAGCTTGCGTATCGGTTTCGCGCTCCCGAGCGAGGCGAAGTAGTGGTATTTCGCTATCCCGGAGATCATAAATCGTTTTACATCAAACGCTTGATTGGGTTGCCGGGGGAACGGATAGTCATTAATGACGAAAAAGTCACGGTGTATACGAACAACGGAACCGGAAAAGTGTTGCAAGAAGTGTATTTAGAAGGAAGTAAAACAGCAGGATCGCTTGACACGGTGCTCAAAACCAACGAATTTTTCGTGATGGGAGACAATCGTTCGTACAGTTACGATTCGCGGAGTTGGGGCCCGGTAACGACGGGAGATTTGATGGGGCTAGTGCGATTTCGCCTGTGGCCCGTGAACCACGCCATGGCATTCAGCGCGCCTTCTTATTAATCTAGACACATTTTATTGCTATGTCAGAACCAAAAACAAAAAAAACGGTAAAAAAACAAAAAACAGGTTCCCTGCCTTTAATCCAAGCGGTAAAGGGCATGTCCGATATTCTTCCAAAAAATGAAGATTGGTGGAAATACGTTTGGCAGGCTGGATTTTCCGTAAGCGAGCTTCACGATTTTCATTACATCGAGACGCCCATTCTTGAGTTCGTGGATCTTTTCGAGCGCGGCGTCGGAGGAGGAACGGATATTGTGGAGAAACAGATGTATACCTTGAAGACGAAAGGTGGCGATCATTTGGCGCTCCGTCCCGAAGGAACCGCTTCCATAATGCGAAGCTATATGGAGCATCACCTTGGGTATTATGCGCTTCCCCTTAAGGTATTTTATTACGGCCCAATGTTTCGACACGAACGTCCGCAGGCGGGACGCGAACGGCAATTTCACCAGTGGGGGTTCGAGATCGTGGGCGACAGCGATCCGATTTATGACGCGGAGGTGATCGTGGTGGCACTTAATTTTCTGAATTCTCTGAAACTCAAACCGCTGAACTTAAAAATTAACAGCGTAGGATGCCGCGTCTGTCGGGGCAATTATCGGGACAAACTCCGTGCGTATTATCAGACCAAAAAAGGAAAGATCTGTGGCGACTGCGAGCGGCGCCTCGAAAAAAATCCTTTGCGGCTTTTGGATTGCACCGAGAAAGATTGCAGGGAAGTCCGGAAAGACGCGCCGATTATCTTGGATTTTCTTTGTCAGAATTGCAACAACCACTTAAAGAGCGTACTCGAGATCGTGGAAGACAACGGAATTCCGTATGAACCCGATCCCTATCTGGTGCGTGGTTTGGATTATTACAACCGCACGGTGTTTGAAATATGGAGTCCATCGTTCGATTCGGCGCTCGCGGGCGGGGGACGGTACGATTATTTATCGGAGATGATCAGCGGACGTACGGTGCCGGCGGTGGGGGTGGCGCTCGGACTCGAGCGGATCATCGAAACGCTTCAAAAGCTTGAAGTCGTTCCAGCGCTCAAAAGTAAACATCATGTATTTTTTGCGGCCGTGGGCGATCAAGCGCGGAAAGGAAGCGTGCGGCTTATGAACATTCTGCGCCACGGGGGCATCGCTGTAATTGAAGCGGTAGGAAAAAAATCTCTCAAATCACAGCTTAAGGCGGCGAACAAATCGAAAGTTCCCTTCGCGCTCATCTACGGGCAGAAAGAAGTGTTTGAAAAGTCCGTTATTATCCGCGACATGCGTTCCGGCGCACAGGAAACGCTGATGATCGAAAAATTCGTGGATGAAGTCAAACAGCGTTTTAAATCTGTCTAAACGGTATGGAGTGTCTTTTTTGTAAGATTATCGCCAAACAGATTCCCTCCGAGGTCATATATGAAAACGATGCGTCGGTAGCGGTTTTAGATGCAGCTCCTCGCGCGCCCGGACACACGATGGTGCTTCCGAAAGTACATGCGGAGTCGATCCTGGATTTGCCTGATACGGTAGTAGAGCCCGTATTTGCCGCCGTAAAAAAAGTGACGGCTATCTTGCAAAAAGCGCTTGCGCCGGACGGATTCACTATTGGTATCAATCAAGGACGTGCGGCGGGGCAGGCAATTGATCATCTCCACATCCATGTTATTCCGCGCTGGGGTTCCGACAACGGAGGTTCCATCCATTCTATTGTTACCAATATTCCAAAAGAAACGCCTGGGGAAATAAGGTCGAAGATTATCAAGTCTATGTCATAATAACCATATGCCACTCGAAATAAAAAAGAAGGAAGGGGAGACAACGGGATCGTTTATGTTCCGCTTCAATAAACGCGTACAACGCAGTGGGCTGGTGAAGGAAGTACGCAAGCGGCAATTTAAGAGTCGTGCGGCGAATCGCACCAAACGACGTTCGTCCGCACTTTATCGTATCGGGAAAAAGAGCGAGCTCGCGAAAGCTAAAAAATACGGAGCATAAAAAGTTTCGGTTGTATGACCATGAACGCCAACGAATCTCTAAAAGAAAAAATCAAAAGTGATTTTACGGCGGCGATGAAGGAAGGGGGTATTCGGTTGGATACGCTCCGTCTTTTGCGCGCCGCACTTCATAATCGCGAAATCGAAAAACGCGCAAAAAGTGGCATAGCAGAAATCACGGAAGAGGAAACGCTAGAAATTGTGATGCGGGAAGTAAAAAAACGCCGCGAAGCGGCTGAACTGTACGTGCAAGGAGGGCGTGCAGAATTGGCAGCGCAGGAAAAAAATGAACTGAAGGTACTTGAAGCGTATCTTCCTCCGCAGATGAGCGAGGAGGATATCAAACGAGTGGTGGCGGAAGCTATAAAAAAGATCGGCGCAACAGATGCGCAGGCATTCGGAAAAATCATGGGGGAAGCAATGAAAACCCTGAAAGGCAAAGCGGATTCCGCCCTAGTTTCCCGCATCATTAAAGAAGGGCTGGGAGTGTGATTATGGGGAGGATTGTGGTGGCGTACGAAGAAAAGAAATGGAGGAGAGTGGGGGAAGAAGCGGAGCGCGCGATCCGGCGCTCTCTTTTTTTGCTCAAAAAAAAGAAATGCGGTGTGGAACTGTATTTGGTGAGCAACCAGACCATGCGGAAGCTGAACCGGGCGTTTCGCAAGAAAAATGCGCCTACGAACGTTTTGAGTTTTGGAGCAAAAACGGATTTTCCACGTCCCGACATCGCGGGGAGCGGCATTTTTTTAGGGGAGATTTATCTTGCGCCGGATGTGATTACGGAACGTGGAGAATCTCTCCTGCGCCTTGCTCTGCATGGACTTTTACACCTTGCGGGGTATACGCATACGCGGGCTCGTGATAGGATAACAATGGAGCGGGTAGAACAACGTTTGTGGAAGCGGTTATTTCCACGTAAACCATTTATTTCATGATCACGGGATTAGACATCGGAACAGCATTCATTAAAGGTATCGTTGCTGAAGAAAAAAAAGACGGCTCACTTTCCGTTGTCACTGCATTCAAGCACCCATCCGCCGGCGTACGGAAAGGCGTTCTTGTGGATGCGGAGGAAGTTGCGGCGGTATTGCGCGAACTGGTGCTTGATCTCCAAAAAATTTCAAAAAAAGCGGTTCAAAATGTCTTCGTAAGTTTTCAAAGCGAACATGTGAAATCCCATCTTTCGCAGGGCATGGTGGCGGTCGCGCGCGCGGATCAGGAAATTCATGAAGATGATATTGTCCGCGTAAAGGAAACTGCCGGATCGGTGAAGCTTCCGTCCAATTTTATGGCGCTACACAATATCGTGCGCGAATTTTTCGTGGATGATATCGGAGACATTTCGGATCCCGTGGGCATGATCGGAAATCGTCTGGGGGTGAGCACTCTGATTGTCCAGGCATTCGTGCCGCATTACACGCAGCTCTTAAGAACGCTCGAGCGCGTGGGAGTGCGCATCGGCGGTATTATTTACGATCCCATCGCGGCGGGGCGCGCGGTGATTTCCAAAAAATTGCGGGAGCTTGGAGTGATGATGGTCCACATGGGTGCGGGGGCGACATCGGTTTTGGTGTATGAAGAAGGGAAGACCCTTCTCACCAAAACGATTCCCATCGGATCGGCGTACGTGACAAACGATATTGCGATCGGACTCAAAACCTCTATTGATGTAGCCGAGAAATTAAAAGTGACCTACGGTTGCGCGCTTGCGCGGGCCATCGGGAAACGCGAGATGATCGATTTTACGGAAATGGATGCATCGGTACGGGGGGATATTTCCAGAAAGCTCCTCGCGGAGATCATAGAAATTCGGCTTGCGGAGATTTTGGATCTTGTGGATAATGAATTGAAATCCGTTGGAAGAAGCGTACAACTTCCAGGCGGAATCGTGCTTACGGGCGGCGGCGTGAAGTTGCCGGGGATGGCGGAACTGGTGAAATCCGAGATGAAATTGCCGGTGCAGATAGGATTCCCGCTTCTTTCGGGGATGGAAATTCCAAGTCCCACGTATGCGGAGATGCTCGACGACCCAGAATTCGCGACCGCCGTAGGACTTGTCTTTTTGGGGACGGAAGAAAACGAATCAGTCAAATCCAGTAATCATTTCGGCGCGGCGCTCAAAAAAATGATCAAGAATTTTATTCCTTAACGAATGGCGAAAAAACAAAAAAAACAATTTAAGAAAACATCCGTTTCCGTGCCTACGCGCGCTTCGGGGTCCAAGCGTTTTTTTGCAAGAATTAAAGTGGTAGGAGTCGGCGGCGGCGGCGGGAATGCCGTTTCGCGCATGATGGAGGGGAATCGCATTCGGGGCGTGGAGTTTATCGCGGTGAATACCGACGCACAGGATCTCGATCATGCGTCGGCGCACCGGAAGATTTACATCGGAAAAGCGCTTACACATGGCTTGGGCACCGGAATGAATCCGGAACTTGGAAAACAAGCAGCGGAAGAAAATCGCTCGGAGATCGGAGAGGCGATTGAAGACGCGGATATCGTATTTGTGACCGCCGGCATGGGAGGCGGCACAGGAACCGGTGGCGGGCCGATCGTTGCGGAGATCTCGAAAGAAAAAGGCATCCTTACAATCGGGATTGTCACGCGGCCTTTTACGTTTGAAGGGACGCAACGGGCAACGATCGCACAGGATGGGTTGAATCGCCTGAAAGAAAAAGTGGACGCGCTGGTAGTCATTCCGAACGACAGAATTTTTGGACTGATCAATAAAGACACCCCTATGATCCGCGCATTTGGATATGTGGATGACGTTTTGCAAAACGCGGTGAAAGCGATTGCGGATCTGATTAACGCTCCCGGCATTATCAATGTCGATTTTGCGGATATTAAAACCACTCTACGGGACGCCGGTGCCACATTAATCGGTATTGGAGAAGCATTCGGTTCCGATCGGAGCGTGAAAGCGGTCAATATGGCGATCAATTCTCCGCTCCTTGAAATTTCCATAGAGGGGGCAAAAGGTGCTCTGTTCAGCATCGCCGGCGGACGGGATATGAAAATGGCCGAAATCCACGATATTGCCAAAGCTATTTCATCGAATCTAGACCCTTCGGCGCGCGTTATTTTTGGAGCGTACCATGACCGGAGTCTGAAGGATAAAAGTATTAAAGTTACCGTGGTGGCGACGGGATTTAACGGCATTTTGCATCAAAAAATGTCCGCGCCGACGCTTTTTGTTCCCGCGGAGTTTCCGAAACGGGAGAATTCATCCAAGGAAGAAGGTGTAAAACCGCATGGAGATAAGGAAAAGAAAGGAAAAGAAGAAAAAAACGAAGAGTTCGGGGACGGGAAGGATGACCAGTGGGAAATCCCCGCGTTCATGCGCAAAAAAAAGAAGTAAGGTTGATTTTAAGATTTTTTGTAAAGCCCTTTATGCACAGAGAGGGCTATTTTTTTTTGATACAATAGGGGCATGAAAACCAAAGTGGCAGGAGAACTTTCAAAAGCCAAAAAAATCGGAGAAAAAAGAATCACGCACAGGGATTTTTTTTTGAAACGTGTTTTTACGCGCGAAGGAGCGCACCCGTTTGACGAAGTGACGTGGGGACTACGCGATGCAAGCGTAGGAAGTGGAGAAAAAAAGGTATTTGAACAGAAAGAAGTAGAATTTCCCGATTTTTGGTCGTCGAACGCCATCAATATCACGGTTGCGAAATATTTTCGCGGCCAACTTGGGACTCCCGAGCGTGAACAAAGTCTAAAACAAATGATTGCGCGCGTAGCGACGACGCTTCGTGCGTGGGGAGAGCAGTTCGGATATTTTGCCGATAAAATGCAGGCACAAATTTTTGAAGACGAGCTCACGCATATTTTGTTGCACCAAAAAGCGTCCTTCAATAGTCCCGTGTGGTTCAACGTTGGCGTGCAAAAGTATCCGCAATGTTCCGCGTGTTTTATTCTGTCGGTGGAGGACGACATGAGTTCCATTCTGGATTGGATCAGAAACGAAGGAATGATTTTTAAGGGTGGCTCCGGTTCCGGAGTCAATCTGTCGTCTTTGCGCTCAAGAACCGAGCCGCTTTCCAAAGGAGGGTACGCGTCGGGTCCGGTCTCGTTTATGCGAGGTGCGGATTCAGTTGCGGGCATGATCAAGTCTGGCGGGACAACGCGCCGCGCCGCGAAGATGGTTATTTTGAATATCGATCACCCCGACATTTTGGAATTCGTTCATACGAAGGCAGAAGAAGAGAAAAAAGTCCGAGCGCTCATTGATGCGGGGTACAACATGAGTAATTTAAACGACGAGGCGTGGAACTCCATTCAATATCAGAACGCGAATAATTCCGTCCGCATCACCGATGCCTTTATGGAGGCGGTGGATCGGGATGAGGAATGGCAAACGAATTATGTAAGCAAAAAAACAATAGACGCTCCCCATTATCGCGCCCGCGATCTGCTCGACGAAATTGCAAAAGCGGCGTGGGAATGCGGCGACCCTGGGGTGCAGTTCGATACCGTGATCAATAAGTGGCACACCTGTCCGAACTCCGGCCGCATCAATGCTTCGAACCCGTGTTCGGAGTACATGCACGTGGACAATTCGGCATGCAATCTTGCGTCCATCAATCTTCTGAAGTTTTTGAAAGACGACAACACGTTTTTGGTAAAAGAGTTCAAACATACAGTGGACGTGTTGATTTTGGCACAGGACATTATTGTGGGAGGATCGCGGTATCCGACCGAAAAGATAGCCGAAAATACGCACGCCTTACGGCAGCTGGGGCTGGGGTTCGCAAATCTGGGAGCGCTTTTGATGACGAAAGGAATTCCGTATGATTCGGAAGAAGGGAAGGCATGGGGAGGGGCAATTGCGTCTCTCATGTCCGGAGAAGCCTATCGTTTTTCTTCGGTTCTTGCCGGCCGTATGGGCGCGTTTGCGGAGTATATCGTGAATCGGGAGCCGATGCTTAAAGTTATCGCGATGCATGGGGCGGCTTCGCACGGCGTCAATACATTCCATTTGAATGATGCGGCTTTGGGGAAAGAAATGCATTTAGTATGGGAGCAGGCGTTGCGTCTGGGCGAGAAAAACGGTTTCCGCAATTCGCAGGTGACGGTCCTGGCTCCTACCGGAACGATCTCGTTCATGATGGATTGCGATACCACGGGCATTGAGCCGGATTTTTCTCTGGTAAAAATGAAGCAATTGGTCGGAGGAGGGTGGATGAAAATCGTAAATGCGAGCGTGGACGCTTCTTTAAAAAATTTGGGATATACAAAAGAAGAACGCGCCGAAATTCTTGCGTGGATCACCGAGAAAGACTCCATTGAAGGAGCTCCCCATCTCAAAAAAGAGCATCTTCCGGTGTTCGATTGCGCCATGAAACCCAAAAATGGTTCGCGCGCCATTGCATGGCAGGGTCATGTGAAAATGGTTGCGGCGGTACAGCCGTTTATTTCGGGAGCAATCTCGAAAACATTCAACATGTCGTTCGAGACGACGAAAGAAGAAATTTCCGAAGCATACAAAATGGCGTGGAAGCTTGGCATCAAAGCGTTCGCAGTGTATCGTGATGGTTCGAAGTCCGCACAGCCCCTGAATGTGTCCGCAGGGACAAAAAAGGAAAGAGGTGCGGCGGCAGACAACGTAAAAAGGAAAAAATTGCCGGCAACGCGCGCATCGGAGACGCATAAATTCTCGATTGCGGGCCACGAAGGGTACCTTACCTACAGCGTGTACGCGGACGGCGCGCTTTCCGAGATTTTCATCCGCATGGCGAAACAGGGGAGTACGCTTTCGGGGCTTTTGGACGCGTTTGCCATTTCCGTATCCATGGCATTGCAGTACGGTGTCCCTCTAAAAGAACTGGTGCATAAATTTATTTACACCCGTTTTGAACCCGCGGGGTTCACGGAAAATCCCGATATCCGCGTGGCGACGAGCATTACGGATTATGTGTTTCGCTATCTCGCTTTCCGTTTTTTGGGACAGGACGATCTTTTTGAGTTTGGTATGACGCCGCTTTTGGAAGAAGGTAAGCAACCCGCAACCGTGGTCAAAAATGTTCCGATGCCGGTAGCGGTTACCACAACGAAAGAAGGAAATGATCCGCAGGAGCCAAAGAAAAAAATGAGCGCGCACATAGATGTCGACACGGTATGTCGGAAATGCGGCGGTATGATGGTGCGCACCGGAACCTGCATGACCTGTCTCCAGTGCGGTGATTCTTCAGGCGGTTGTTTTTAACGCTATTCCCTTTTTTACATAAATAAAAAAGCGCCGTACCGGTTAGGTCGTGCGCTAGGGTCGGCTTACAAATCCGCTATTGCGAGTTGGAATTCGGCGTCGGTTTCGGCACGCTTGATGCGCTTTGCTATTTCGAAAAGTTTGGGTATCTCTTTTTGTGGATCACCGGTATTATAGTTCCAATAGTTGCAAGAACAAGCCATCATTTTCTCGATCACGATCATAAGTGCACGCTCCTTTTTATTTTCGATCACTGTGTCATGAAAAGGACGAAGTGGTTTTATTGTCGGTGTTTCCATCCTTTGCTCCTATAAAGTTGTTAATAGTGAATTATTTCGAACTAAGAGTAGTTTAGCATACCACTATTCATCTGTCAAGTTATAGTTGTGCCTCCTGTAGGGATCGAACCTACGACCGTCTCCTTAAAAGGGAGCTGCTCTACCAACTGAGCTAAGGAGGCATAGTTATTCAGCCGAAAACAGTTTAGATTATAGTAACTATTCTGTACAGCGGCAAGGGGAAATATGCTGGTAATTGGAGCGGCTCGTGGCATATAATAGAGTGATGATATTTCATAATCAGGCAAGGGTTTTTAAAACCGTAGGGATTGCGCTCGTGATCGCGGGTATCAGTTTGATCGTGGCCACATCAACGTTTGCTCAAGGAAGTGGATTGGGGGTGTATGACGATAACGTGGTGAATCCGTGGGTTGCGGGATCGTCCTTCGGAGTGTTTGATTACCAAAATACGGGGTATGTTTTTTCTGGGAACACAGCGATTCGGGCTTCCACAACGGCATCCGGCGCACTAAGTTTTACAACAAACGGAGTTCTTGCGCCGCTTACGGGATACGGATACCTTGAATTTTCCGTTTTTTCTCCTTCCTCGTTTCGTCTCTACCCCACAGTGAAAAGTGGACGCGGCACATACCGATCTTCCGTGAATCCCGTTGTTCCGTCTAATCAATGGACAACGTTTTCGATTCCGCTCAATCGTTTTACGGGACTTCCGTCCGCAGGAATCGACCGCGTGAGTATTTTAAGTACGGGGATGCCGCGTGTGTGGTATGCGGATAACATCCGTTTTGTGGCGACTCCTTCCGGCGCAATTTCAACTCTCGTAGATAAAACTGTCCCCACTCTTTCTTTTTCGAGTCCCGCGCAAGGCGCTCTTGTCTCCGGTAGCGTCCTGCTTTCCGTGACTGCCGCGGATAATACAGGTGTCTCTTTTTTACAGATAAAAATCGATGGCGCGGTGAAAGTGCAAAATTCGGTGGATCCCTCCTCACTTTCTTACTTGTGGGACACGCGCAAGTTTTCGAACGGTCCCCATACGTTTCAGGCGGTCGTCTACGATGCGTCGGGCAACGCCGCATTCTCATCTCCCATCACAGTGATTGTCGCGAATCCTCCTCTGTTTTCTGGCGGCTCTCCTTCCGTTGTCTACAGCGACGCTGTAAGCCCTCCGTGGTCTGCAACGTCTTCGCGCGGAACAGTTGATTTCCAAAATACTATACAACTTTATAGAGGTAATACCTCTATCAAACTCTCCACTCTTCCCGCGGGAAATATTATTTTTTCGACCACAAATCCAATTGATCTGTCGCGCTACCGCTATTTCGAGTTCGCTGTCTATTCTACCTCGTCGTTTCGCGTCACTCCCGCTATTCGCATCAACGGAATATGGAAAACGTATCCTTCTGTTTTAACGACAGCGGCTGGGCAGTGGAAACCCTTCTCAATTCCGCTTTCAAGTTTTGGCACAGTCCCTATTTCTTTTGCGAACCAAGTTCGGATTCAATCGGACGGAGTTTCACGGGTATGGAATTTGGACGAGCTTCAATTTGTCGCGACCAGTAGCATTTTAGACGGAATGGCACCAACTGTAAGACTTCTTACGCCATTAAGCGGCGCCGCTGTTACGGGAACTGTGGTGGTGTCGGCGACTGCATCGGACAATATAGGCGTCAAAGGAGTGCAGTTTAAGGTGGACGGCACGCGTTTGGGAGCGGAAGACTTCTCCGCCCCTTACAGTGTTTTTTGGAACACGGCCTCTGTTCTGCCGGGACCGCATAGTATTTGGGCGGAAGTGCGCGATGCGGCGGGGAATAAAAATTTTTCGGATGTGATTTCCCTTGCTACCTCAAGACCGACAACCACCCCCATCGGCGTCATTGACCTTATCCGACCGTCCCAACCAGCAAATTTGCAAGCGCAGGCCCTCTCTTCTTCGCAGATCCATCTTTCATGGGATCCTTCTACCGACAATATAGGGGTGATGGGGTACAGAATTTATCGAGGGAATGTTTGGATCGGGACAGCGACTAGTACGGCGTACGACAATAATTGGCTCGTTGCCTCTACTACATACACGTATCAGATCTCCGCATTCGATGCGCGGGGAAACGAATCCCTAAGATCTTTAGCAGTTTCCGCAACAACACAGAGTTCCGGTAGCGGAGGAGGCGGTGGCGGAGGCGGAGGTGGCGGAGGCGGTGGTGGAGGTGACACAACGCCCCCTTCGATTTCTTTAATCTCTCCTCTCACAAACACGACTGTTTCAAGTACGATTATGATTTCCGCCTCTGCTTCCGACAACGTGGGTGTTGCAAGCGTTGAGTTCAAAGTGGGGACTCTTTCCCTTGGAATCGATACCGTTTCTCCCTTCTCTCTTTCTTGGAACACCACTCAAACCACCAACGGTTCCGCAACCCTCTCTGCAATCGCAAAAGACGCGGCGGGGAATCAGACCACCTCCGCGGGTGTTACGGTTTCAGTTTTAAATCCGGTGGTTCCCGATACGACTTCTCCATCGATTCCGACTGGTCTCACCGCGCTCCCGATCTCTCCCTCGCAGATTAATCTTTCCTGGACCGCTTCCACGGATAACGTGGGTGTCGCGGGATACCGCGTCTATCGGAATGGAAATCTGGTAGCCACCTCAACCGCAGTGAACTACCAAGATACCGGTCTTTCTCCCTCGACTTCTTACTCTTACACCGTCTCTTCCTATGACGCGGCAGGAAATGTTTCCGCGCCTTCCGCAAGTGTGAGCGCGACGACACCTTCCACTCCCGATACGATTTCTCCCACCGTATCTCTCACCGCTCCTGCAAACGGCGCCACGGTCGGAAACACGGTCACTCTTTCGGCCTCTGCTTCCGACAACGTGGGTGTTGCAAGCGTTGAGTTCAAAGTGGGGACTCTTTCCCTTGGAATCGATACCGTTTCTCCCTTCTCTCTTTCTTGGAACACCACTCAAACCACCAACGGTTCCGCAACCCTCTCTGCAATCGCAAAAGACGCGGCGGGGAATACAACGATTTCGACACCGGTTACAGTCACGATCTTGAATATTTCTCCTCCCCCCTCCTCAAGTTCCAGTCTCTGGGTCTCCGCTTATCTGTATGGCGTATATCCGACCAATTATCTCCCCGCCCAGTATTACAACGTGAACAATATTGACTGGAATTCCTTCACCCACGCACTATATTTCGGCTCCGGGGTGAGCGCTTCCTATGAAAATCTGGATCACGTGGCGGATGCATGGGTGGAAAATCCGTTGACGGTGACGCGCGCCGCGCACGCTCGCGGAAAGATCATATTGCTGTCCATCGGTCATTCTTTGGATTTGAATTTCAGGTATGCGATTCAACCCGCCCATCGCACGAATTTCATAAACAATATTCTGGCGATCATGGATCAGTATGAGTTCGATGGTTTCGATCTGGATTTCGAGCGCAACACGGCAGGCGGGTGGGGGATCGGTCCGGATGCGGCCGACTACTCCGCTTTCGTGATTCAATTGTATAACGCACTCCAGCTGAAACACGCGTGGTACAACCAAGCAAAAAAACCGCTGATCTTCGTTGCAACGGCGTGGGACACCGCCCTCTGGCCTGTGTTGCAGCCCTATATCGATCAGATCAATCTAATGTCCTATCAGATGGCGGGAACATGGCCTTGGATCAGTTGGCACGAAAACGCGGTGTTCAGCAGATTGCCGGATGGAACGATTTTTGCCAAAGATCCGGCGACGAACTGGGAACTCGATTCCATTCAGAAACGTTATCTGAACTTAACCGCAGCTGGTGTGGACAAGCGCAAACTCGGCATGGGAATCGGTCTGTATATCCAGACGGAAAGTGGTGGAGTGACCGCCACAGATCCCACGCAGGGCATCTCCGAACCGTTGCAGGTCTGGACTACGCCCCCCACAGTTACAGGCGGTGGAGGCAATGATACCTACAAAGCGGTTTGGAACACTTATCTGAACAATCCCGCCTATGCAACCATGAAGCGCTGGGACGACAGAGCCAAAGCCCCCTACATCAAGATCTTTTCGAACGACGGCAACCCCGCAAATGAGAAGATGATTTCATGGGCAGACGAGAACACCATCGCGAGTGTTGTGCAGTTCGTGAAAGACAACGGGATCGGAGGTGTCATGGTCTTTGACTACGGAGCAGGCGGTATCCCCGGAACTGCCACCAGCCCCGCGAATCCTTGGATGGATGCGTTGAAGCAGGCAGCGTTTGGAACGGGCGGTGGTGGTGATACCACCCCTCCCACCGTATCTCTCACCGCTCCTGCAAACGGCGCCACGGTCGGAAACACGGT